>Ga0075308_1000019_pt1 | contig 77796 bp, 60 predicted proteins | sample Joice_ThreeSqA_D_3_FD_120062 | JGI IMG/M metagenome (GOLD analysis project Ga0075308, IMG submission 120062) | Natural and restored wetland microbial communities from the San Francisco Bay, California, USA, that impact long-term carbon... | ecosystem: Environmental > Terrestrial > Soil >... | reverse complement strand
TTTTAAATTAATCATCGTAGGTAAGCAGAATATAACCTGGAATGTGAAAGTCTCTAAATGAGCGGCTTTGCTAGCGCAGATATAATATCAATTATAGGACAAGGATTGCTGGTGAGGATTTATCCAACCAAAGCTGCTAAACCTGGAGAAGGTCGCAAATTGCTCTAACATAAGACAAACAGCCGGTGGCTGTTTGGGCCAGCATGTGGGCGGCTACCGATATAGGACCTGGAAAAGCTCCTATATCTGATTTTATGTTAATCAGGAGACCTGAGCGCAATTTGCTTGCATTGTCCTATAATGTACTCGCATTATGTTCATATAGCTTTGATCCTAAAGCAATACTCATTATTTCGTTGCAGGTTCAGTGAATCTATCCTTCGATCCTAGAAGGGGAGAGGTTTAAAGGTTTTGACGAAGAACTCGTGGATACACTCTTTTTGCGTTGCGAAGCAACGTGAAATGGGTGTTTGTCCAACTTCTGAATTTGAATCATAAGTTAATGCTGGTGTTTCGAATAACTATCTCATTAATAGAACAATGAAACGATATGAATGAGGATACTAGAATTCCAAAGATTTTTCCTGATGATGTTGTATTTACGTAAGCCTTCGGCCTGGTACATCTTCCACAGGATAACCGGGTCCGTTATCTTTGGGTGAAAAGAATTGAATGACCCACGCAGAAAAAGAGGATCGCCAGCGGGATATGTTCTCACTTATCCGGAAGCATAAAGAAAGCAATATCAGTGCCCGGGAGTTTTATCGCGAACACAAGGTACCCGAGCACATTTTTTATTATTGGCGGAGAAAATATATAGAAACCCACAGTCCCGTGGAGAAGGGATTCCTTCCGGTAGAGGTAAGTCCACCGGTTTTACCACCTGTGAATGAACCCAATGGAAGTGTTCGTATCCAATATCCCAATGGTGTTCAGGTCACACTGGATAAATCAGTAAGTATTTCCAGGATCAAAGCACTGATCAAAGCCATATAGAGGAAGATGTTTTCACTGACCTCCTCTTTCCGTTATTACCTGTGTCGTGAACAAACGGATATGCGTAAATCATTTGATGGCCTGAGTGGCCTAGTTCAGGGACAGCTTGATCGGAACCCCACCTCCGGAGAGGTATTCATTTTTGTTAATCGTCGGAAGAATAAGGTCAAGCTGTTGCGATGGGAACAGGGTGGATTTATTCTTTACCACTTATGTAAAGCTTTACATAAGTAATAGATCACCATCCCGGCATATTCCATGTGAAGGATCTTCATGATATTTTGCAGCCGGTTAATGAAGATAAATACTTCTCCGCTGCGAACATCCCGGTCCATTTCTGAGTTTACGATACCGCTCAAGGTGTAAGTCGAGTCAACCCAGGGAACTTCCCCCTGAGTTGCTCACAGAACGGTACGTGAACCTCTCAGCTCATACCGCTCTTCATACTGAGTCATAACTAATTCAATACAACCGTTATTCTGCTGACGGCTTGACACCCCAATTCCAATGAGCGAACAATGTTGGTTGTTCAGATGCAATCTTTCCCAACCAATAGACCGCCCTAGTTTTACGATGTCGGAACCTTTTAAACCTCCTTCTTACCCACTGAACCAGCCTCATATTAAGTAGAGATAATACTTTCCTGAGTGCTGAAGGATAAAACTTTCCGTAATAATTAATCCAACCTTGAATGATCGGATTAATTCGTCTCGCAATAGTAGCCAGATCATTATCTACCCAACTATGCAGACTCCAATTACGCATTGTTCTTCCTATTTTCACCTGAGAAGATTTACTTATTGCTGGATTAAAACCGGTAAAATACTCTCCAGTTTTACTCCTAACCGACCTGGGTTTAAAAGTATGTCCCAAGAAATCAAAAGACACATTCTTAAAACTTCCCGTTCGATTACTGTCTTTGCAATAAACAACTTTGGTTTTAGCAGAATTAAGTTCCAGTTTGCAGGATTTAAGTCTTTTATCTATCGCTTCAATGAGCATTTCAGCTTCTACCCTACTATTGCAGTGACAAATGCTATCATCAGCATATCTCTCAAATAGAATATCTGGATGATGAATTTGCATCCATTTATCGAATGCATAATGCAGGAACAGATTGGCCAATAAGGGACCAATAACTGATCCCTGCGGAACTCCTTGTTCCCTGTTCATCCTTATTCCATCAGGCTTCTCGTAAGGTACTTTTAGCCATCGCTCAATATATAGCAGTATCCACTTACTTGACGTATGCATACGTACTGCTTTCATCAATAACTCATGATCGATCGTATCAAAGAACTGTTTGACATCCAAATCGACAACCCAATCGTACTTCCAACAACGTTTACGTGCTGTTGAAATAGCGTCATGAGCTGACTTATTTGCACGATAACCATAGGAATCCTGATGAAAATGTGGTTCTACTGCAGGACTAAGACTTAAAACTACAACCATTTGGGCAATACGATCATCAATCGTAGGCAAATCCCTTCCTAACTGCACTTCAGCTCAAAGAGGAGTTGGGAACTGTAACAATCACCCATCCTTTCCACCCTATGTCTGGAAAAGAACTTAAGGTTCTTAAAACCAGAAAAATAGCTGGGAAGATCATTTTAGTATTACAAAGTGAGCAAATCGGGATCTTTAATATTCCCACTGAGTGGACAAACTATTTTTCTGCTGATCAGGAAAAACCTGTTATCCCCGGAGCATACATTTCCGTAGAGTCATTGTTTGCATTGTGTGAACTTGTTAATAAAAAACAATAGATAATATAGTGAACCAAATATTTTGATCGTATATTCGGGCTACTTATATAAGTATACCGACGATGAATAATATTTCAACAAAGCAACTCAAAGCAAAAAGACAGCAACTAATGGATAAAATCGATGCCCTCGAAGGAAAAGTACTCAGGGGGTCTATTATTGAGTCCTATAAAAAATGCGGCAAGCCTGGCTGTAAGTGTGAGCAAGGGGAAGGTCATGGACCCAAGTATTCCATGACAGTTAATTTTCCAAAACGAAGACCCGAGAATGACTACATCCGTTTAGAACAGATAACTCTGGTAAAAGAATATGTTACCAACTATCACCAGCTTAAGGATCTGATTGAACAGATATGTATTATAAACAGGACCATTGTAAAACGACGAGAAGAACTCTAAGATGGAGCAACCGGTGATTGATATATCGGATATTCTGGAAGAGTTGGGCATCCTGTTTGCCAATCTGATAGAAGATTTTCCTTTGAACGAATATATCCATTCACCAAACATCGAAGTCAATGAACGACAAGATCCAGTCTTTTCACCAACAGAAGATGGCCTTCATTTATCTGAGGCAGTCAACCATGCACCAAGTGATACACAATCAGGAGAGCACGAATCGTCAATATGCACTCGAGCAGAAAGCCCAGCAATATGGATGGGATCCAACACGTATCCGCATCATGGATGGCGACCTGGGACAACAATCTGGCAACAGCACTTCCAAACGGGAGGATTTCAAGTTGCTGGTGGCCGAAGTGTCCATGGACAAAGTGGGGGCAATCTTTGTGTTGGAAGCATCCCGTCTGTCCAGGAGTTCTGCAGACTGGAATCGGTTACTCGAACTCTGTTCCCTCACAAGAACACTGATCATCGATCAGGATGGATGCTACGATCCAGCACAGTTCAACGACCAACTCCTTTTGGGGCTGAAAGGAACAATGTCCCAGGCAGAGCTGCATCTAATAAGAGCCCGCCTGTATGGAGCCAAGCTTAATAAAGCCAAAAGAGGTGAGTTACGCTTCCCTATACCAGTTGGATACATTTATGATGACCAGGGCAGCATCATATTTGATCAGGATGCACAGGTTTGTCACACTATCCAATTACTGTTTTCTGTATTTAAAGAAAAGCAAACCGCTTATGCTGTTGTTCAGTACTTCGGAAGCAATAAGATTCTGTTTCCAAAAAGAGCTTACGGCGGAAGATGGAAAGGGAGGTTGATATGGGACAAACTATCCCATGCTCGTGTCCTTACCATTCTAAAGCATCCCTTTTATGCAGGAGTATACACTTTCGGGCGATATAAATCAGTTAAAAAAATCAACCAGCATTGAGAAATTATCTCCACAACTAAACTCCAACCGATAGAGCAATGGCCGGTAATGATCAAAGATCACCACCCGCAGTATATCACTTATGATCAATACCAGCATAATATACAACAGCTCCAAGACAACCGAACAAACACTCCTGATCAATTCCTGGCTGGGCCTCCAAGAGAAGGAGCTACTTTATTACAGGGTTTACTGGTATGCGGTATTTGCGGGCGGAGAATAACCATCCGATACAAAGTCAACAAGGCCATTATACCTACCTATGAATGTAACGGGAGAAAAAGACGGGGGCTTACGGGATCCAGCTGCTTCTCCTTTCGTGCTAACCTGGTTGATCCAATTATTGAACAAAAAGTAATTCAAGTACTAAATCCGGATAATGTTGCTATTGCCCTCAGCGCTCTGTCTGAGATGGAAAAAAGAAATGACTCCCTTAACAAACAATGGGAGATGAATATACAACGATGTCAATATCAAACTGATATCGCTCAACGAAGATTTGAACAGGTTGATCCGGCCAACCGACTCGTGGCTGCTTCCCTCGAAAAATCATGGAACCGGGAATTAGAAAAATTAGCCCTTGCCAAAAGCGAATACGAGCAACACCAAGCCAAAAGAACGGCTGAGTTTCCTCCCCATAAAAAAGCACAGATCGCCAGTCTTGCTAAAGAGATTCCTACCCTGTGGAATAAAACAACGAACCTTAAAGATAAGAAACGAATAGTCCGATTATTGATAAGTGATATTACGGTGTCCAAATCCAATCAGAAAAAAACATTATCCCTTAACATGCGTTGGATGGCAGGTCCTCTTGAGCAAATACACGTGGAAATGCCTCCCAATGCTGCGGATAAAGTAAGGTATCCAAAAGCAACTGTTGAGAAAGTCAGATCCCTTACCCTGCAATACGGAGATGATAAGAAAACCGTTGCTATACTCAATGAACAGGGAGTCTTAAGTGCTACGGGTAAGTCTTTTACCCGGGATATGATCCAATGGATCAGGTTCAAGCATAAAATGAAAATGCCAATCCTCAAATCAGATGATGAATGCACTGTCGATGAGGTCCGGACCATATTCAATGTCTCAAGACATATGGTCTATTACTGGATTAATAACAAATATGTCTCCGCACGCAAAACCCCGGCCAATACCTTCCTGATCAAAATCACTCCAGAAGATAAAATTCAACTCTTGGAAAGAATCGAAAACTCATGTAAGGTAAAATACATGATCCAGCCAAATTGATAATTTATCTCAGAATTATTAATCCCTCTGACATAGAAAGACCGATATTTTTATAGATATTTAATCGGTATATCCGAAAACATCCCTAATACAAACTGTGAGGACATGTAGTATGAAAGCAACTTCGGTATACCCAATGGCCTTTTCCCTCCGTTACTTTTAGGTATCTCTACCAATTTCACCGGAGAAGGAAAGTAACTTCCCGAAGACATTCTGTTCCAGATCTTATAAAGATTTTTACTTAGATTCTCATCAAAGTCTTCCATCCTTTTACCATCTATCCCAGCTGATCCTCGATTGGACTTCACTCTCTTGTAGGACTCATAAACCAGTTGTTTTGAAATTGTAAATGACTTTGCTCCTTGCATTAAATCCTCCTTTTTATAAAGTTGCTTAATACCAGTTGCCCAGTATACCAACCGCTTCGCTCCATGACCATTACAGTCACTTCATCACTACTACCAGTTGGTCCGCCCCTGTGCTTGACATCAGTACTTTCACTCTTGCAGGTCCTCTGCTTGAGTTTTTCCTTAACATTCAAACGACAGGTTCCCATGTTCCTCATAAAAGCCTCCGTACAAGTCACGCCACCTCTATGCCGGATGCCGCCTAAGCAGTAAACAGAACGTCCCTTAGACTTATCCCGGACTAAAGCTTGGAATCCGGTTTTGACATCTTCTTTGCGATTTCGACACCTCATCAGTGGTTCATTTTCATTCGTCTCTTGTATAGTTACCTGCCTGTTTTAACAGACTTTTTAATGTATCGCTCACGACAATAGCTCTTTACTAAAGCCGCATACACCGGTTTGAAACCAACTTCTGCCAGTCGGTTTCGAGGGGCCTACCCTCATCTTTTATGAAGCACCGTTCCCTTACGGGGGAACGTTCATGGCACACAAGCTCTTGCGCATGTCTACCGGATAGGGATACAGATAATACGATAAATTCTGATGAAGATGGAACATCCCGATTAATCGTATAGGTGAATAAGTGCACGAAGATGTGCCAGGTCAAGATCATGATGCACGCGAAGTATGGTTCCGTTTGGAAAAACCAGTTCCAGTAGTACCACTTTACCGGAAGGCATTTCGGAACATGCTGACCCCTTTGTGGGTTCCATCTCCGAAGGCTTAACCATCAATGGGATAAATTCGTTCCTTACCTGGGGCTTGGATAGCTTCTTTTTCCAGTAGTAAAAGGTGGCGTTGGCTATTGCATGATTTGAACAAAACTCTTTTATCGTTAATCCGGACTCCTGTTGCTCCCTGATTAACTCTCTAAACCTGGCTTCTTTTTGCACGTAGTTTTTGCGACAAAAGATACTGGCTCAACTTGGGCCAGGAAACACGTGCGAGACCGAAGGCTTACACTCAATCCTTTGCAAATGTGGACAATCGCTCGTTTTAACAAGGAAGGAGAGAAGTCTAAAGGTTTTGAGGAAGCTTTCGTGAATACACACTCTTTTTACGTTGCGAAGCAACGTGAAATGGGTGTTTACGACTAGGCTCTTTTTACCTTTGCTCAGTATGTTTAGGAGCATATAACAATTAGGCCTATTACCTGTTTATTGCTGATTATTATATACTTGGAGTGTTCGCAAAATGGCACAACTTCAATCGAAATCCTTAGTCTCATGATAAAAATGCTGGAAATTCTTGACTTGAATTTGGATCTGGTGTAATTTTAATATTGGAATTCAACTCAGGGGTTTCCCTGCATACTTCTTATTACAATATTACCCTACTTCTGTTATCAGGTAATCGCGTTGGCCCCATTGTTTTTTAGAAATGCGATGCATTGTGTATCAAATACCTGGATAGTAAAATAGGAAATCGGGTTTTTACAAGAAAATCGAATCAGCATCATTGTTGTAAAAGAGTATAGCAAATACTCTTAGAAAAGCAACCTACGGTACAACATAATCATCTTATTGATAATTAGACTAATCATGTATTTCTATTATCATATAATACACAAGCCACGCGACTTCATTTACTCTTTCGTTTCTGTAATTCACGAGTTTAGGAATGTGCAATTGAGAATCATCCAATAAAAGACTCTTTGTATGAACAAGAAACATCAAATGTCATATTTTATAACTATTGCCTTAATTCTTTCATTAATAATAAGTTGCCAGAAAGAAACGATTGAACAGTCAACTATTGAGTTGACGGTTGAAGGTAAGCAAAAGGTAATAGTTATCGAAGATTACGGGGTAGGTATAGAATTTTGCCTGCTTAACGAGAACGACGAACCTGCTACAACATTTCAAGAAGGCGAAAACTTCAAATTTCATCTCGCTATAATAAACCATGTTGAGCCGGATACTACTATGTATATTGTTAGCGACTTCATATACAATGAAGCACTTTTTAAAGTCCTTGATAGAACTGGAAGAACTATTGGTAAGCCATGGGAAAAATCAATGTGTCTTGAAATATCTGATGGAGTTAATCAAATATATGCAGGAGAAAAATGGATAATAGAGAGTCCATGGGTTGAAACACAGGTTTTTGAAGGTCCTTATGAATCTGATAATATTAAATATTTACAATGTTATTTTTCTGGGCTTAATATGAAGCCTTTACCTATCGGAAAATACTACACGGAACTATCCCAACAGTTCTGTCTTGGTAAATATCTACCACAACCTAAGAATGAATTTGTATGTACGGAGTTTTTAACATTAAGAATATACTTTGAAATTAAATAATCATAATCCTTCATGTCATGAATAAGTTTTCCATTTTTCTTTCTCTTGTTTTGCTATTAGCAAATGTAGCATCAGCACAGATTCCATCTTATTTGTATTCTGAGAAATCAAAGGTTTTCGATTCATATCCCATGTTCCAGAAACTTGGTCCGATAGCCCTCGAAAAAATAATGCCCAGTTTTGATGTTGTGCCCCTCCTTAAAGAAGATGAAGCGCTAATAGGCATGGACGTGCCATATCGTTTTGGTAAAGCATTTGATGTAAAATACACGCTTAGTGATGGTATATGGACTAAAGTTGATAGTGGAAGTGTTTGGTTAATGAAAATCTCTTCACCCGGAGCCTCTTCTCTTAATTTCATTTTTAATAATCTGTTGCTTCCAGAGGGTGCTGAATTATACATATACAATACTGATGGTAGTATGGTTTATGGACCAGTAACACCAATACAGAACTTGAAAGAAAGCATTTTTCTTACAGATATTGTCTACGGAGAAAGTGCTATATTATATCTATATGTGCCTGAAAATAAAGAGATAAATACAAAATTAGAAATATCAAGAATTGTGCATGGATATAAGAATATTTTTGCAGGTGTTATTGATTCCCAAAAGAAGGGTTTAGGAGATTCAGGGGATTGTGAGGAAGATGTTGTTTGTTTTGGTGGGTGGTTAAGTGAATCACGAGCTGTTGCAATGGTTTTACTGGCTTCTGGGACGTCAATTTGTTCTGGTTCTTTATTGAATAATACTGCTCGAGATTTTCGGGCATATTTTTTATCTGCATTTCACTGTGCTGATACTGATCCACAGAATGGCATAATTAGTTCTTCGGAAGAATATGCTGCTGAGCATTGGGCATTTCGGTTTAACTACAAGATGACTCAATGTGAAGGAGGACAAGTAGCGAGTTATTTTACTTTCAATAATGATGAGTTTAGAGCCGCATATTTTAATAGTGATTTTATTCTTGTAGAACTGGATGATTCACCTTTGTCTCATCCGCTTATTTCATTCCTAGGTTGGGACAATACTGGCTCAACACCAACTGAAGCTACATGCATCCATCATCCTAAAGGTGATGTAATGAAATTATCATTTGATGATGAATCCCCTACATCTGCATGGAATGATACACATTGGTTCGTTGATGATTGGGATATTGGTTCTACAGAACCCGGATCATCTGGCAGTCCTCTTTTTAATCAAAATAGTAGAGTAGTTGGACAAGATCATGCAGGGGATGGAGAGCAACCATGTGATCCTGATAAAGGAACATATTTTGGAAGGTTGGATACTTCCTGGATAGGTAGTGGTACCCCAGCAACTCGATTAAGTGATTGGCTTGATCCGTGTGGGACAGGTGCTACAACTTTGAATACACTGGCAAGTGCTTATATAACAGGGCCTGAAATTATTTGTACCTCAGGTAATAACCCTTTTATATTGAATAATGTTCCCCCAGGGAAATCTGTAACATGGTCAGCCAATTCTAGTTTAGTATCGCCTTCCTCAGGTTCAGGTTCATTTGCTACCTTTAATGCTACATGTAATGGCATTGGTTATACGACTATAACCTTTACACTTTCGGACGCATGTGGAAGTAGTCAACTTGAAAAAGAATTCCTAGTAGCAGGTCCTGATTATAGCGAAGTCGATTTGAATGTAACTTACTCTACTGGTCAACCAGCGCCTAAAAGTGGTGGAATCTACCTTCTGTGCCCTTACACATATTATTATTTTTACGTTAATAATAGCAGTGATTGTTCAACATCTGGATATCAGTGGACTTTTCCTCCTTCGATAACACTAAATTATACATATAATAATATGGCAAGCGTCTATACTGGTTCAAATCCGGGAGGAAATGTAAAAGTAAAAGCCACTACTTGTTGTTCAGGATGCGGAGGAAACGTGCAAATACTTTCAGATTATGTTGGTACGTATTGGAACTGTGGCGGATATTATTTCAGTATGTCCCCAAATCCTGCAGATGATTATGTTGAAATAACTATTGAAGAAGAAAATAATGCCAATCAAGTTTCTGAGGAGTATGATGTCAAGATCTTCAATAACATGAATGCATTAATGTATAATACCCAAACAAATGCATCGCAACTTAGAATTAACACTAAACAACTCCCAAGTGGTGTTTATTATGTTCACTTCACTGTTGCAAAGGATACTAAAGTACTTCAGTTAATTGTGACACACTAAAAGACTGTATTCAACCCAGGAATAACCATTGTGTAAATAAATGATTCAGTATTTGCCGTTCCTAAAATTGATGCATTGTACCTGTAAAAGTGTATTGCAAACTGAGCGAGCCCAGCGAGTGAATTTGCCCAATACGCTTTTACAATCGACAAACAGAAAAACCTTGTGCGCCGGAATCGATGATCAAAAGGGGAGACGGGGGGCAGGCCATTGCGCCTGAAGAGGATTTTACAGTTTTCAGTGCGCAAAATCCGCTGAACAGCAATGTCAGGGAGGCCGGAGCGGCAATTTAATATAACGACTAATTATAGGACAATCTGAATTAACCTCAAAATATCAGCTTTTTGTGCGCTGGCCAGTGTGTCTATTTACCTGAGCGACCAGGCGAAGGCAAGCGGCGAAATTTTAAATTAATCATCGTAGGTAAGCAGAATATAACCTGGAATGTGAAAGTCCGGAAATAAGCCGCTATGCCAGCGTAGACATAATACTAAATTATAGGACAATGATTGCCAGTGAGGATGGATCGAACCAAAGCTGCTAAATCTAGTGGAGGCCGCAAATTGCTCAAACATAAAATCGGTACCGATATAGGGCCAGGAATGGCCACTATATCTGATTTTATGTTAATCAGAGGATCTGAGCGCAATTTGCTTGCGTTGTCCTATAATTAATGTTATGTTAAATAGAAAGTATAAATAGAAAGGGAGATAATCAAACATTACCTCCCCTTCGGTTATTACATATTAGCTTTTAAATCTTTTACCCTTTCGTACTGGTCATTCATCTCCTGCTTGTAATAGATTCTTTGAAGCAGATCCAGCGTCTCATACTTCACATCCCTGTTGTCTGCATTCAGTTGATATGCTTTTTCCAGTATTGGAATTGCTGCCTGGTATTTTTCATTTCCCAGCTCGATGAGCCTGTCACGCGTCGCTTCATTTTTTTCATCATTTGACCTGTCAAAGAAATCCATCCCCTGCAGGTAGTAAATGTAACCCAGGTCATACCAGATATAGTAAATGCTCGGATCCAGCTCAGCTGCTTTATTATAGGCATCAATCGCTTTATCGATGTACTCAACCTCTGATTTATTAATATACATGCGTCCCAGCCAGTAGTAAGACTCAGGAATGTCCGGATGCTGTTCAATCGCTGACTCCATGAAAGCTATCCCATCATCGATCTGCTTCAGTCGAATATATGTATCTGCAATATTAGCTATAACATTCACTGTATCAGGATATTTGGCATAAGCTTCTTTAAGGATTTCGAGCGCGCCTAATGTATCTCCCATTGCCATATAATCGGTCTTTATTTGGAGATACGTATTTGGTCCGCCGTAATCAACAGCAGCGAGTTGCTTGTAGTAACCAATGGCTTTTTTGTAGAGTTCGTTGTCATTTGTCTTTGTTGCTATCTCTCTTGAAATAATTCCGGAATACTGGATCATTACAGTATCCAATTCATCTGCAAAAAGATCCATTTGATTGATTTCCAGGACATCTTCAAATGAGGCTAATGCTGCCTTGTACTTGTCAGAGTAATAGTCATTTACACCCTCCCTCTTCAACATTTCCTTAACCGAAATAAGTCCCTCTTTTATTTTAGGATCAAGTTTTCCGCCTTCGTCCAGTTCATGTGCTTTTTTATAAGCCTCGATTGCAATTCTCAACGGATTCTCTACAATTGGATTCACCCGTTCCCACTGTTGCATTGCACCATTTACAAAAGTATATTTCATATTTTCATAAACATAGATCTCTTCGGGGGTGCCATCCTCTGCTGTCTCGTTCTCAATACTGAGGGGATCCTTGTAGAAAAGTTTTAACATTTTCGTATCCATTCCCTCCTGGGTCTGCTCCAGCCCAATATTGAACACATCCTGAAAGAGATCTCCCCTCTTGAGCCAGGTTGCGGCTTTTGAAGCCTTTTTTGAGTCCTTGATTTCTTCATCACTTTTTTCAACTTTCTTTTTAACTGTACTGGGGTTCAAAAGAACTACAGTTGTTCCCATATCCTGGGCGTTGAGGCTGATTACAGCTGTCGCGATGATTACCAGTGTGATTAACTTTCTCATATTGATTGTGATTAATTTGATTCAAAAATACAATTTTACCTATTACCTTCAAATAGAATGCCAGAACAGATTACTTTTCATCACCTGTCTCGCTGCCTGTCCCATTATCATCATCATTCTCACTGTTGGCAGGAACCTGTGTAGCCGCTGCGATCTCATCTCCTTCTCTCAGGTTTATTAACTTCACTCCCTGAGTGTTACGACCCATCACCCTGATACCACGGACAGCCAGCCTGATGGCAATTCCATTTTCTGTAATGATCATCAGGTCATCATCGTCAGTTACTGCTTTCAACGCAATCAGATCACCTGTCTTTTCTGTAATATTGATAGTTTTAACTCCTTTTCCACCGCGATTGGTTATCCTGTAATCCTCCAGTGCCGAACGTTTTCCAAATCCATTCTTGGAGATTACCAGTATATCCTGTTCTCCCTGCCGGGCTGTTACTATTCCAACTACTTCATCCTTGGGTCCGCCAAGGGTAACACCTTTCACACCAGAAGCGGTTCTTCCTACGGCTCTAACTGTCTTTTCATGAAAACGAATCGCTTTCCCGGACCGGACAGCCAGCATCATCTCTTTGTTCCCGTCAGTCAGCCTTGCATCAAGGAGGGTATCTCCTTCTCTTACAAGAATGGCGTTGATCCCGTTCTGTCGGGGCCTGGAATATGCCTCGAGCCGGGTTTTTTTAATAATACCCTTCTTCGTGGCAAGAACGATATAGTTATTATTGATATATTCGGTGTCCTTCAGATCCTTTACATTGACAAAGGTTTTTACCGTGTCTTCACTCTCAATATTGATCAGGTTCTGGATGGCCCTTCCCTTGGTGGACCTGGCTCCTTCAGGGATCTGGTAGACCTTGAGCCAGTAACACTTTCCATTCTCTGTAAAGAAGAGAATGGTATTGTGCATGGTGGCAACAAACATATTCACCATAAAATCCTCATCCCTGGTAGTGCCACCTTTTGCACCCACTCCTCCCCTGTTTTGGGTGCGGAATTCATGTAACGGTGTACGCTTGATATATCCAAGATTCGAAATGGTGATCACCATGTCATCGTCCGCGTAGAAATCCTCGGGATCGAATTCGCCTTCATCAGGAACCATTTCGGTTCTGCGTTCGTCCCCAAATTTCTCTTTCACCTCAAGCAGTTCCTCTTTGATGATCTTCATTCTCAGTCCTTCGTCGGAAAGCACTACCCTGTAATAATCGATCATCTTCATCAATTCCTCATACTCATCGCGAAGTTTATCGCGCTCAAGTCCTACCAGGCGCTGCAATCTCATATCCAGAATGGCCCTGGCCTGGATCTCAGTAAACCCGAATGTCTCTATTAGCCCATCCCTGGCCTCATCCGGGGTTCTTGACGCCCTGATCAATGCAATCACTTCATCGATTTGGTCCAGGGCTTTTAAAAGTCCTTCCAGTATATGCGCCCTCTTCTCAGCCTGATCCAGCTCATACTGGGTCCGTCGCACAACCACATCATGCCGGTGATTCACAAAATACATGATGATCTGCTTCAGGTTCAGTGTACGCGGACGCCCTTTTACCAGTGCAATATTGTTAACATTGAAAGAAGTCTGTAACTGAGTGTATTTCAGTAAATTATTCAACACCACATGAGCGCTGGCCTCCCTCTTCATAATGATCACAATACGCATTCCATGCCGGTCCGATTCATCATTGATATAGGAGATCCCTTCAATTTTTTTCTCGTTGATCAGGTCCGCTGTTTTCCGGATCAATTCAGCTTTATTAACCAGGTATGGTATTTCGGTAATGATAATCTTTTCACGGCCCGAATCTGTAACCTCTATTTCACTTTTGGCCCTGACAACAATTCTTCCCCTGCCGGTTTCATATGCCTCCTTTACACCACTATAACCGTAAATAATCCCTCCGGTAGGAAAATCAGGTGCTTTCAGGATCTCTGTGAGTTCACTGATCTCAATCTCATTGTTTTCAATATAGGCGACAATGGCATCTACCGCATCACTCAGGTTGTGCGGTGGCATGTTGGTGGCCATTCCCACGGCAATACCGGATGTACCATTGACCAGCAGTGTGGGAATCCGGGTAGGCATCACTGTAGGTTCTTCCAGTGAATCATCAAAATTGAGCTGGAAATCTACTGTATTTTTATCCAGGTCAGCCATGCTCTCCTCCGCAATCCTACGCAACCGGGCTTCTGTATACCTCATGGCGGCCGGGCTGTCCCCGTCCACTGATCCGAAGTTCCCCTGACCTTCCACCAGCGGGTAACGCAACGACCATTCCTGCGCCATCCTGACCATGGCATCATATACTGAAGAGTCTCCGTGAGGGTGGTATTTACCCAGTACCTCCCCTACTATCCTCGCCGACTTCTTGTAAGGCCTGTTGGAAAATACACCCAGTTCCGACATCCCGAACAGAACCCTGCGATGAACCGGTTTCAGGCCATCTCTTACATCGGGCAACGCACGCGAAACTATGACAGACATCGAGTAATCGATGTAGGCAGATTTCATTTCCTCCTCTATGTTAATCCTTAGTATTTTTTCTCCTTCCGCCATCTAATTATAACTAATTAATTATCAATATCTTATATCTGGGTTGTCAGCTTATTTTAACAACACACGAAATTAGTCATTTCAACCCTAAAAACCTTAATTTTAATGTGCTTTTATTAACATTGAACTGTTTATAATAGATAGGTGTTCTATTGATAAATTCAAGGCTTATTAGTTACTTTGCCATATGGATGCACAGTTTTCACAAAGGATAAAAGACGTACTGGGATACAGCAAGGAGGAAGCTGTCAGGCTGGGTAACTCTCATATCAGCGTAGAACATCTCTTTTTGGGGATCTTACGCGATGGTGAAGGTCTTGCCATTGATGTACTGGTCGTACTTGGAGTTGAGCTTTATGATCTGAGAATGGCCATTGAAAAGAGCATTAAGAATGATCAGCCGTCCACCGTTACAGATCCCGATAGTCTGCCCCTTCTGAAAAGCGCCGAGAGAATCCTGAAGCTTACACACCTGGAAGCGCGTTCAATGAAGGAGAAGACCATTGATACCAACCATTTGCTTCTTGCCATTCTGAAGGATGACAATAATTATGCGACCAGATACCTGGTAGAAAACGATATCACTTACAATAAAGTGAAGCAGGAGATCACGGATTCCCTCCCGGAAAACCAGGCCGATTTCCCTGGAGATGAGGACGATGAGGCAAAAGGACCGTTTGGAGGAGGAAGTGGCGGCGGTTCCCAGGGAGGCTCTAAAGGAAGCCCTGGATCTGCTGCAAAGGGAAGTTCTGATACCCCTGTGCTGGATAATTTTGGGATTGACCTGACCAAAGCGGCAGAAGAGGATCGTCTGGATCCCGTTGTAGGCCGGGAAGTTGAAATTCAACGACTGGCGCAGATACTGAGCCGCAGAAAAAAGAACAACCCTATACTGATCGGTGAACCCGGTGTGGGTAAATCTGCAATCGCAGAAGGCCTGGCATTACGGATCATTCAGCGTAAAGTGAGCAGGGTGCTTTTCGACAAACGGGTTGTAACGCTTGATCTGGCTTCCATAGTTGCCGGAACCAAATACAGGGGACAGTTCGAAGAGCGAATGAAAGCCATACTCAACGAACTGATCAAGAATCCGGGCATTATTCTCTTTATAGACGAGATACACACCATTGTAGGTGCTGGTGGAGCCACGGGATCACTGGATGCCGCGAATATGTTAAAACCCGCACTGGCCAGGGGCGAGATCCAGTGCATTGGTGCCACCACCCTGGACGAATACAGGCAACATATAGAAAAGGATGGGGCTCTTGAACGCAGGTTCCAGAAAGTGATGGTTGACCCCACCACCCCTGAGGAGACAGTTGATATCCTTTTGAATATCAAGGAGCGTTACGAGGAGCATCACAATGTATTTTATACGGATGATGCTATCCAGGCCTGTGTAAAGCTAACCCAGCGTTACATCAGCGACCGGCATCTGCCCGACAAGGCCATTGATGCCCTTGATGAAGCGGGTTCAAGGGTTCATATCTCCAATATCGTTGTCCCCGAACAGATCGTGGAACTGGAAAAGGAAATCGAACAAACCAAACAGGATAAGATCCAGGCAGTTAAGAACCAGAACTTTGAAAAGGCTGCCAGCTACAGGGATAAGGAAAAAGAGTTGCTGGACAAGCTCGACTTTGAAAAGAAGAAGTGGGAAAAAGAGCTATCCCAGAACAGGGAGATCGTGGATGAGGATAAAGTGGCTGAAGTTGTAGCCATGATGACCGGAGTGCCGGTGCAAAGGATCGCACAGGCAGAAGGTGCCAGGCTCCTGAAGATGGCCGATGAGCTCAGGGGCAGTGTCATTGGCCAGGATGAAGCTATCAGCAAAGTTGTGAAGTCCATCCAGCGCAACAGGGCCGGTCTGAAGGATCCCAACAAGCCAATCGGTACCTTTGTTTTCCTTGGTCCGACCGGTGTAGGGAAGACGCAAATGGCCAAAGTGCTTGCCGAATATCTGTTTGAATCCATCGACAACCTGATCCGTGTCGATATGAGTGAGTATATGGAGAAGTTCTCAGTTTCAAGACTTGTGGGGGCTCCTCCGGGTTATGTGGGTTATGAAGAGGGAGGCCAGCTTACGGAAAAAGTACGCCGGAAGCCCTATGCGGTGGTGCTGCTCGACGAGATTGAAAAGGCACACCCCGATGTATTCAATATCCTCCTCCAGGTACTCGACGAAGGTCAGCTGACAGACAGTCTGGGCAGGCGGGTTGACTTCAGGAATACCATCGTGATCATGACCTCCAATATAGGAACCCGTGAACTCAAGGATTTTGGTCAGGGTGTGGGCTTTGCAACGAAGGCAAGACAGGACACAGCCAATGAACATGCCAAAAGTGTAATTCAGAAGGCTTTAAAACGGGCTTTTGCACCTGAATTCCTGAACCGTATTGACGACGTGGTGCTCTTTAATACACTCACGAGGGATGATATTCATAAAATCATTGATATTGAGTTGAAAGGGCTGTATCGCAGGGTAGAAACACTTGGGTATGGGATCAAACTCTCGGATGCTGCAAAAGATTATGTTCTGGAAAGAGGATATGATATTCAGTTCGGAGCCAGGCCTTTGAAAAGGGCCATCCAGAAATACCTGGAGGATCCCATGGCAGAAACGATTATCAAATCATCGATGGTGGAAGGCGACACCATGGTTGTAGATGTTGATAAGGAGAACGATGAGATTACAGTCTCCATCAAGAAGAGGAAGGCATTGCCTAAATCTAAAGAGGAGCTGGAGCTGCCAGAGGGTGAGAAAGCGCTGCCTGAAGCAGAGAAAGCATTGCCTGAAGCAAAGGATGAAGTGCCAGAGGCCGATAAGGAGTTGCCTGAGGAAGAAAAACCTGTGTAATATTATTCTTCCAGCGTACCAAACAGATCAAATTCACCCGCTCCGGTGATCTTCACCTGGTAGAATTGTCCTATGGAAATTTCCTGGTCTAGCGGGAGCAGTACTTCATTGTCAACTTCCGGCGAGTCATACTGCGTGCGGCCTACAAAATACTCATCCTCCCTCCTGTCGATCAGCACTTTAAACCTCTTTCCCACCTTCTCCCTATTGAGTTGAAGGGATATCTCCTGTTGCAGCTTCATGATGGCATCTGCACGCCTGGATTTTATCCTGTCCGGAACAATGTCCTGAAAATTGTTGTAAGCAGCTGTTCCCTCCTCGTGAGAGTATGGGAATACGCCCAGTCTGTCAAACCTGAATTCTCTGACAAATTCAAGGAGTTCTGAAAAGGACTCTTCCGTTTCGCCCGGAAAACCTGTGAGCACTGTTGTACGAAGAGCAACATCGGGTATCTGCTTCCTGAATTGATGCAGCAGCCTCTCAAGTTTTGCCCTGTCGTGTCCCCTGCCCATCGCCGCCAGAATCTTATTGTCCACGTGCTGGATGGGAATGTCCATGTAGTTACAGATCTTCTCCTCGGCGGCCATCAGGTCGATGACCTCTTCAGGAAACCCGGTAGGATACGCATAGTGGAGGCGTATCCATTCCAGCTCTTCAATTTTGACCAGCTCCTTAAGCAGGTCAGGCAGCGCTCTTTTTCCATACAGATCAATCCCATAATTGGTAAGGTCCTGGGCGATCAGGATCAGCTCCTTTACTCCCTTATCAGTCAGCGCATTACTCTCTTTCAGTAACTCTTCAACAGAGATGGATACCTGTGTTCCTCGTATACCCGGGATCGCACAGAATGCACAGGTTCGGTTACAACCTTCCGAGATTTTTAGATAGGCATAGTGTGAGGGTGTGGTCAATTCACGTTCGTGCATCAAATGCCTGTCAAGCTTACTCCCCAGAGCCTCCAGGATGGCCGGCATTTCCCATACACCGTAAAATCCATCCACCTCCGGCATCTCCTCAGTCAATTCATCTTTGTAGCGCTCTGACAAACAGCCCATAACAAACAGTTTCCTGATATTACCACGCTGTTTTTCCTCCATATATGAAAGTATGGTATTGACCGACTCCTCCTTGGCATCCAGAATAAATCCACAGGTATTGATAATCACAACATCTGCATCCTTCTCATATGCATTGTGAAGCACTTTGTACCCGGAAGCACGGAATTGTGCCAGCAGATGTTCCGAATCAACCAGGTTCTTGGAACAACCCAGTGTAAGAATATGAACAGTCATTCTTGGCTGAATAGGCTATCTACAAACTCTTCACGATTAAATATCTGAAGATCCTCAAGTTTTTCGCCTATACCGATATATTTTACAGGGACCTGGAACTGGTCCGAAATGCCCAGCACCACTCCACCTTTGGCAGTCCCATCCAGCTTTGTAAGTGCAAGTGCATTCACCTCAGTTGCCCTGGTAAACTCTTTGGCCTGCTCAAAGGCGTTCTGTCCTGTCGATCCATCAAGTATCAGCAGAATTTCATGGGGTGCTTCGGGGATAACCTTCTGCATCACCCGCCTTATCTTACTCAGTTCGTTCATCAGGTTCACCTTATTATGCAGCCTGCCTGCCGTATCAATAATGACCACCTCAGCCCTGGCAGAAACAGCAGAAGAAAGGGTGTCAAAAGCCACTGAAGCCGGATCGGAGCCCATCTCCTGTTTTACAATTTCAACTCCGACGCGGTCGGCCCAGATGGACAACTGATCCACAGCGGCAGCCCTGAAGGTATCGGCGGCTCCCAGTATCACTTTTTTCCCTGCCTTTTTAAAATGATAGGCAAGTTTTCCTATGGTGGTGGTCTTCCCTACTCCATTGACTCCCACTACCATGATGACGTAGGGAGTAGCGGGCAATTCATCCTCAAATCCTCTGACCAGCCCCGAATTGTTCTCCTCGAGAAGAAGACCGATCTCCTCTTTTAAAATAGTATTTAATTCGCTTGTATTAAGGAACTTATCCCTCGAAACACGCTTTTCGATCCGTTCTATGATCCGCAGAGTGGTCTCCACGCCCACATCTGAGGTGATCAGGACTTCCTCCAGGTTATCCAGGACCTCGTCATCCACTCTGGATTTTCCCACAACAACACGGGAAAGTTTCCTGAAGACACTCTCCTTGGTTTTCTCGAGCCCCTTGTCCAGATTTTTTTTCTTATCAGAAGTAAAAAGTCCCATAACATGAAAAAAAAGCTTCCTTTTCCAAGGAAAAGAAAGCTCAACAATGAATTATGCCAGATAAAGATTATTGTGCAAAAAAATCTTTAATATGATCGGTGTGCACCATCTCTTCTTCGAATATATATGCTCCGGATTTAGGAGAACGCACCATTTTTATACATTTGGTGAAGTTTCTTCCCTCTCCACTCTGCAAACTTGCTACTACTTTCTTAGCCATTTTTCAGATCCTTATTTAATTTCGCGATGAACAGTTACCTTTTTCAATATGGGATTGTACTTCTTCAACTCCATCCTGTCAGGGGTATTCTTCCTGTTCTTGGTTGAAATATAGCGTGAAGTTCCCGGCATCCCACTCTCTTTGTGCTCGGTGCATTCAAGAATTACCTGCACCCTGTTTCCTTTGCCTTTTTTAGCCATTTTCTACTATAATATTAATAAGATTTTAAAAATCCTTTTCTAACGGCCTCATCCAGTGTAGCTTTCAGTCCGTTCTTATTGATGGTGCGAATTGCCTGGGCAGAAACACGAAGGCTCACATACCTGTTTTCCTCTTCAAGATAAAACTTCCTGTCGAAGAGATTCGGCTGGAAGGTTCTTTTTGTCCTTCTCTTTGAGTGAGATACGTTGTTTCCCACCATCATCTTCTTACCTGTTATCTGACAAATTTTAGACATTTTTCCTTTAAATTTCAGATCGATTCTATTAACGAGGCGCAAATTACGCAATTATTTATCAAATAATCAAACATTTCATTTAAAAAAAGAGTATCCGGTCTGCAGGTCAGATGGTGTTGAGGAGAACCCTCCGCAATAGTTGAAGAGCGGTATTGCTGGCCTGGATAATGACGCGTTCCCTGTTGCCGCTGAACCTGTATTTCCTGGCAAAAGATCTATCACCGTATTGAACACATATCCAGGTTGTTCCCACAGGCTTTTCCTCACTCCCACCACCCGGTCCGGCTATGCCCGATGTGGCGATGGAGGTATCAGTTCCGTATGCAGCTCTGATTCCCCGGGCCATCTGCTCCACCACCTCCCTGCATACAGCACCTTTCTCCTCGATAATGGAAGGATCCACACCAAGTATTTCAGTTTTGATCCGGTTGTTGTACGCGATTACCGATCCTGTGTAATAATCCGAACTTCCAGGCACAGAAGTGATCATACTGGCTATCGTGCCACCGGTACAGCTTTCAGCTGATGCAAGGGAAAGTCCCCTCTCGCGCAGCAGGACTCCCAGGGATTCCTCCAGGGACATATCATCATATCCAAAAATATGCTCTGGCATGATTTTCAGTAATTTACCTATTAATTTTTCAAGTATTTGATCAGCATCACTTGCACAATTGTCAACAAGTGTCAACCGTAGTCTTACGATCCCGGGCCTGGGAAGATATGCCAGCTTAACACAATCCGGAAGATCCTTTTCCCAGTCCCGCAACATGGCAGCCAGATAGGATTCGGGAACCCCCTGTGTCAAAATGGTCTTGTGAACCACAAGTGGCATTTCGATCCTTTTTACCAGCTCCGGGATCACACGATCTTCCATCAAACCTTTCATTTCATAGGGAACACCGGGCATGGAGACCAGGATCGTACCTTCTTTTTCGAACCACATCCCCGGAGCCGTACCATGGTCATTGATCAGCACCATACAATCTTCAGGTACTTCGGCCTGCAACCGGTTCACCTCCAGCATGGAGCGGCCCACCTCCTTAAAATATGCAGTAATCTTTTCCAGCACCTCGGGTTGCATTACCATTTTACTGTTGAAATAGTCAGCCAGTGTCTGTTTGGTTATATCATCGCTGGTGGGCCCCAGTCCTCCGGTCATGATCACCAGATCAAAATGACCCATATACCTGTCCAGGGTATTGGTGATCTGCCCGGCATCATCTGATACCGTTACCATCTCTCCCACCTGGATACCGTATGCATTAAGTTGCTGTGATATCCATACTGCATTGGTATCGGTTACCTGCCCGATCAGTATCTCATCCCCTATGGTAATAATGGCGCTTCTCATACTTGCTGCAGTTTTTCAAGGAGGTTGACAAAAATATATAAATTAAATGTAAATTTGACTCCGCTGCGGGAGTAGCTCAGTGGTAGAGCATCAGCTTCCCAAGCTGAGGGTCGGGGGTTCGAACCCCCTTTCCCGCTCACTTTTATCAGGGACTTATGGTTTTGATCACCATGAGTCCCTTTTTTTCTGCAATAATATGCTATTTTGAAGCTTTGAAACCAGTCAGCAAAACACACATACAATGTTGAAAAAGATTCTACTGCTTTTCGGAATTATGATCTGCCTTTCAGGTGCGGCTCCTTCTACAACCACATGGGTGGCCATTGGCGATTCAATTACTTACCTGAACGATCATGTGGATGAAACAGATAACCGGATCACAAAGGGATATCTGACCCTGATAACTGAAAGGTTTCCAGACATTCAATACATTAATCAGGGTCACAATGGGTGGACTTCAGCCAGGATGGCAGAGCAGATAGAATCAATTGGACTGGTAAAAGCTGATGTATACACCGTTTTTCTGGGTACGAACGATTGGTGGCACGGAGTTCCTGTAGGGACCATTGAAGATTACAGGCAAAATACCGGCGCGGGAACCGTGAACAGGTCCTTCAGAATAATCATGGATAAGATCAGGACACTCAACGGTTCGGCCAGGATCATTTTCATAACGCCCATGCAACGGGGCGACTTTGTATATATCCTGATGAACAGTAATAATGCATACGGCAGCTACCGGGAAAAAAACGATCAGAGCCTGGAAGATTTTGCCAATGCGATCCTCGCCATCGGGAAGCTGGAACATATACCTGTGGTGGATCTCTACCATGAAAGCGGGATCGTTCAGGAAAACATAATCAATTTCAAGCGGCTGAAAGATCCTCAGACCGGGGAATATAGAGATTTTAAATACCCTGATTTCATAGGGGTGCCATTTAATCCTCAAACGGATGAATACCCCTACCCTGTTGAAGCAATGAATATGACCTACGACGGCCTGCATCCTTCTGATAAAGGTCATGAAGTAATCGCAGATTTACTTGTTGCGAAATGGGAAGGGATCAACAGGATGCCCGGATCAAAGCAATAAGATCCTATTGTGTAATTTAGACATATTATTTGGAGTAGTACAATACAATTTCCAATCCATAAACATTATCTTTGGGATTCATTCTAAAATCGCAGAGATGAAAAAAATATTCTTCAGAACCCTGTCAGCCAGTTTTCTCATCATGCTCGTCTGTCTGAGCAGCATGAAGGCTCAGGAAAATTCCTACACGGTTGTTGTAGATGAAGCAATGAACGGGAGCATCAAACTCGATCCGGCCGTTCCTGCGGACGGAAAAGTTGCCGCCGGCACCGTAATTACAGTCACAGCCACCCCGGATGCAGGTTATGTGCTTGATGCTGGTTACTATTCCGTGCGGGGCAGATGGGGGGCCATGTACCACGAATCCATGTCCGCTCCCTTTGAAGTGGTCATTGATCAGGAAAAGCATATCGGTGCTTCATTTATAGAAATGTCAGAAGTCGCCCACCTGAATGTGATCCAGGATGTAGTCTATGCCAAACCCGGCAAAAAGACCCTGAAATATGATGTGTACTCACCCAAAGGTGCGAAGAACCTGCCCATCATTGTGATCATCCATGGTGGAGGCTGGGCTTCCAACGATGAGAATGTCATGCGCGGCATGGCAAGAGAACTGACCAAAAGCGGAAAGTACGTTGTTTGCAGTATTGATTACCGCTGGGCCGCTAAACTGGATGGCGATGATACCAACAATACCATGGCGGACCTTACAGGAGATGTTTATGGAGCTGTTGCACATATCATGGAACATGCGGCTGAGTATGGAGGGGATGCCTCTACCATCCTGTTGACTGGAGACAGTGCAGGCGGACATTTATCTGCAGCATGTGCGGATATGCCCAACCATATCGGGACGGGAGGATTCGGAAAGACCCCGGGAGTATTTGAGTTCATGCCCTCGTATGTTCCTAAAAATAAGACGGTGGCACAGTTAAGCACTGAAATGATGGCAGCCATCAAGGCAGCTGCTCCCAGTTATGGCGTATTTGGCGCGGAGATGCTCAATACTTATTCTGAGGATCCCGCAGCAGACAGTACCTGGACCATGGCTATTGCTCCTTTATACAATATACCCGATGCAGAGGTCAGGGAAGTACCCCAGTATCTGACCCGCGGATCCGTTGATCCCCTCATTAAAGATGCAGAGGTAACGGGGTATATGGATGCCCTGGTGAAAGCCGGTCACAGAGTCCAGTATGTGCAGGTCGGTGGTGCAAGCCATGCATTCTTCGATTGGAAACCCGATGAAAGGACAAAAGCCACCTTCAAAAAATACGGGGTCTATTACTGCCATGAAATGGAAGCATTCTTTACTTCTGTATTGAATGGGCTACAGTAGATCAATCCTTCACATTTCATATAAAAAGCCTTCGGATCACCGGAGGCTTTTTTACTAGTATATTGGAGGAGGAGCCTTAGCTGGCCCTCTACCAACATTAGGCCTGTACTAATCCCTTCATCATTTCACAGGCCAGTTTTGCATTTTTCTCCACGAAGTCGATCCCAACCTTCTCGCCATTCACAACGGGAAGCGGGTGGCACAGTTCATAACTGAAGTAACCTTCATAGCCTATCTTGTTCATGTTTTTTGCAAATTCCGGCAGATATCTTTCCGCTTTTTGTTCTTCAGCCATATCCCCGTGATCGCTGTGATCCTGCGAATCCATTATATTCCCGTTTTCGTCCCTGTCAAATTCACCTCCAAAATGGCTCAGCATCTGAATACCCTGCACTGCCGCTGCTGCCTCCCTGATATTTTCGGCACTCTTGTCTTCCAGGATGGGTGCATCAAGACAGGCCTTCAGTGCCGGGGAGTCCACCTCCTTGATCATACGTATCATATCTCTCCAGTCACTGATCACCGGCTGGTGATTCTGCAGGGCCAGCGTAACGCCGAAATCTTCTGCGTATTTTGCGCTCTCGATCAGCCCGTCCCTGCACCAGTCCCAGATCTGCTCGGGTTCAAACTGATAGTGGAGATGCTGCCAGCTTTCCCTGGCTATATCATACCTGCCACCATCGGGATGCAGGGTCACACCCGGCCACCCCAGGAAGACCCTGAGGGGTGTTACTCCAAGGTCAGCGGTCATTCGCATCAGCTCACGAAGATAGACGATCTGGCACTCCCGGTATTCCGGAACCGGACTGCTGAAATCATTGTTGCCAGAAACAGCGTATATATCCAAACCAAGATCATTGGCCTTTGACTTGAGTTCCTTGCAACGTTTAGTTGGCATATCCAGGGGGTTGCCATGAGGACGCTTCCCGTCTACCTCAATTCCGTCATAGCCATACTCCTTGGCTTTGACCAGCATATCGTCCAGGGTAAGAGCATCACCTTTGTACCAAACCCCTTCGAATGTGATGCTGTAGAGGCCAACCTTATTGTCCGCTTTCTTTTGACTTTCACCGTTCATCATACTCATGGCCGGAGAAGATAATCCAATGGCGGCTGTGCTGACTGCTGCATTTTGCAGAAATTTTCGTCTGTTCATGTTACTGGAAGTGTTCATAGTCGTGGTAATTTAGTTGGTTATATTTTAGATGATTCTTTCGGTTGCAGCATCCCACCTGACTTTTCTTCCCTCAAGATAGGAAATTGTAGCCATATGAGCTACCATTGCCTCTTCAAACCCCCTTTCGATGTTGCAGCTTGTGGTACTTCCTGTCCGGATGCAACGGATCCATTCTGCCAGATGCAGGTAAGTGGTGTTAACAGCTCTCCCTCCGCTATAAGTCAGTTCCAGTCCGCGGTCCGCAAAATATTTGGATGTTGCCGAAGAGACAGCATCCACACTATCAATAGGCTTTAAATAGTTCACCAGTGGTGATGTGGGATCTATGATGCCCGATTCGATCCTGCTCTTGTACTTGATGGATTGTTTATCAACCCAGACTGAGAGGATCCTTCCCAGTTCCAACGTTGCGTCACGCCCCATAACCAGAGTCCCCCGGGGAATCCCGCTTGCCAGTGTTCCGCTGTAGAGAAGTGTCAATTCTTTACAGGGATATTCAAATGAGGCATTGAATACATCCGGCACCTCCCTTCCGTCCCGGTGGGCATATAAACCTCCCGTTGCAATAGCAGATTCCGGGATCCCCAGGTCCAGGATCATATTCATTGTATCGAATTCGTTGGTCAGCAGATCTCCCGATATTCCGGTTCCATAATCCCAGTAATTTCTCCAGCCATAATACCGCTCCTTGCTGAAAGGTACTTTCACCGCAGCCGGTTCCTGAAACTGTTCCCAGTCGATGGATCCGCCGCTTGCCTTCTCATCACCGAGTATCGTCCACCCTGAGAGCGGATCGTTGCGGTTGGTTGTGGTCTCTACCAGTGTAATCTCGCCAAGTGTACCCTTGGCGATCAACTCCCTTGCCTTTTGGTTCAGATCGCGCTGCCGTCCCTGGTGACCCAGCTGAAATACCACATTGTTTTTTTTTACCGCATCCCTCAGTGCCTTTGCTTCCCCGGGTGTACGGGTCATACATTTCTCCAGGTAGATATGTTTACCCCGGTTGGCAGCATCGATAGCCATCCTGGCATGCCAGTGATCCGGAGTTGCAATGATCACGGCGTCTATATCATTGCTTTCCAGAAGCTCGATATAATGGCCGTAATCCCTCGCTTCGGACCCTGCCATTGATACTCCCCGCTCCATCCGGCTGTTGAAGATCTCACATACACCCCGGTATTCGACATTCAGGTCTTCCAGTTTTGATGCACTGACCAGCTCCTCTCCCCTGCTGCCAAACCCTATAATACCAAGGCGAACAGGATTACTTTTTTTGGATGGTGAGGATCCGCCTGAACTACGTTTTTTGCTGATTTCATGAGAGGCCCCCAGAAGGGGTATGGAGGCAATACCCGCCAGGAAATCACGACGTCTTATGTTTCTCCTTATTTTTGACCCCATGAGGTTTGCAAAGTGCAGCTGTGCACTTCAATAAAGGTACTTAATAATTCATTTGACCCGCAATTTTTTTAACTGGCGGATCCTCTGAAGCAGCGGAGGATGCGAATAATGAAAAAACACATAGACAGGATGGGGCGTCAGGTTGCTCAAGTTGTTCTTTGATAGTTTCTTCAAGGATGAAACAAGATAATCTGCTTTATAGTTCTCTTTAGCATAATGATCCGCCTGGAATTCATTGTGTCTCGACAATGCATTGGTTCCCAAACCCGAAAGCATGGAAATCGGTGAATAAAGGACCCCGAAGGCTATCAGGCCAAGATGAAACGATGCCGCTTTACCTCCCAGGGCTATTGCAAAACTATCCATCCCTACAAAAATTGAAAAAAGATAAAGCATGATGGCCATCTGCACGGTTGACAGTATCAGTCCGGTGGTGGAATGCTTCTTCTTGTAGTGTCCCACCTCATGTGCCAGTACTGCAACGATCTCCTCCTCCTCCAGATCTTCGATCAGCGTATCGAACAGGACGATCCTCTTCTTTGGTCCCAGGCCCGTAAAATAGGCATTCGCTTTGCTGGAACGCCTGGAACCATCCATGACATATATATTATCCAGCTTAAACCCGGCCCGGCTTGCAAAATTCTCAATTTTTTCCCTCAGCGATCCCTCCTCCAAAGGCTTCTGTTTGTTGAAGAGTGGAACGATCAGGTTGGAATAGAACATGGTCATAAAAAGGGTTACCAGTGTCACCAGCCCCAGGGCAATCAGCCAGAACCATTTCCCTGTTAACATATACACCCAGGTGACAAGTGCCAGCAACCCTCCGCCTAAAATAGCACCCAAAAGCCACCCTTTTAACTTGTCAAGAATAAATGTCACGGGTGTGGTCCGGTTGAACCCGTAACGCTCCTCCAGTACAAAGGTGTTATAAAGATCAAATGGAGTCGTCAGAATATCACTTAGCAGTGCAAATATTCCAAAGAAAATCAGCACATGAACTACATAGTGTGTGGTCAAGCCGTCAATTTGCCTGTCCAGCCAGCCGAAGCCTCCCAGGAAGAACAGGATCAGCATAACCAGCAGGCCAAGTGAACTTGTAATAAAAGAGAAACGGGTATTGTCCCGCTTATACATCTGGCTTTTCTTATACTCCTCCGCATCAAAAATATCTGACAACTCCTCCGGCAGTACCGGAACTGTATGGGCAAGGTTCATACTGTCCAGTATCCTCTCCAGAAGATATCCAAAAATCAAAATCCCGATCAAAAGATAAAACACCGTATTATACATCATTCCCCTCCCATTCTTTCATTCCTAATATTTTTTAACATTCTAACATTTTTTATCGCATCCTCACCTGCCTTTCAAGGTCCTTCCTGTTCAACAATCTCACTTCAAGTTCCTCCTTGTACAATCTGTCCGGATCCAGTGTATCATGTTCCAGTGAAAGATCGAGCATCATGCTGGCAGTATCGAGCTTGTCCTCAATCTCATAATAGACCGCCATGTTGTGAAATGCCTTGGCGACCAGTGTGCTATCTTCCGAACCGGTCAGGTCATTCCAGATGGTGAAGGCACTCTCCCAATCTCCGGCATCGGTATACTTTATTGCAAGTTTCAGTGAGTCCTCACGGCCCCTGTACAGAACCCTTGATGTCCGGTTCCACACTGGAACCAGGTACGTCCCGTATTTATAGCCGCTTTCATAAAACAGATCCCTGAGCATGTTCAGACCGGGGGAATAGGATAGCAGTTCCCCGTTCTGAATGACTGGAAAGAACAGCGTATCAACCGTGTTGTAGGAATCAAAAGGCCTGGGACGATCGGGCAGGTATATTTTCCATATCACCTTATTGGAAACCTCAAAATAATGATTCAGGATTTCATCAGGTTCATCAGTGTAGAAATCAAAATGCTGCTGAACTGACGACGAATAGTACTCCAGGCTGATAATGGCATCACCACCGATGGAATCACAAATTTCAGAGACTTCCCTCCTGGTCAGCACGAGGTCCTCCAGCAAACTGGTATCAGTTCTTCTGTCGGACAACCAGATAGGTCTCTGGAACCTTTCTGCCGGAGAATGCCTCAATACATCAAGCACCCCGCGGTGCAGGTTGTTCACAATAAGAGTATCCAGAATAATGAGTTGCCGGGAATCCATCCCCACCTGATTATCTTCTGCCCAGATATCAATGGTAATAGGAGCCCTGTTAAGGAACACCAGCTGGTACACATCATCAGGAAAATTAACAGTGGCAGGTTCAAGTACTTCAAATTCAACCACGCTGTATATACCACCACATCCCTGGAGCAAAAGGAGCAAGATCAATGCCCTGAACAGGAACCGTATCCGGATGAAATTCACTTTTTTGTTTTACTGTCCCGGTCAAACACTCATACCCCCACATACCTGCAGAGTCTGGCCGGTCATATAGGAGGATAGCTCGGATGCCAGAAAGAGGGCCACATTTGCAACATCTTCAGGTAATCCGCCACGTTTCAGCGGTATGGTCTTAATCCACTCCTCCTTAACATTCTCAGGAAGTTTATCGGTCATATCGGTAATGATAAAACCCGGAGCTATTGCATTACAGCGTACATTCCTGGCTCCAAGCTCCTTGGCAACCGATTTCGTAAATCCAAGGATACCCGCCTTCGAAGCGGAATAATTGGATTGACCAGCATTACCATTCACACCTACTACGGAGCTCATATTAATTATTGAACCGGTCCTGGCCTTCAGCATATACTTTTGTGCGGCCTTGGTAAAATTGAAGACTGATTTCAAATTCACTTTGATAACCAGATCCCACATCTCCTCATCCATACGCATTAACAGGGTATCGCGCGTAATCCCCGCATTATTGACAAGAACATCCACTTTCCCAAAGTCAGTGACTACCTGATCAACAACCTGTTGTGCCTCATCAAAATTACTTGCATCACTTACATATCCCTTACCCTTTACACCGAGTCCAGACAGCTCTTTCTCCAGGGAATCCATATTTGCATCCCTCGACAGATCTGTAAATGCAATATCTGCTCCCTCCTGTGCATAACGTAATGCGATCATCCTTCCAATACCTCTGGCGGCACCGGTAACCACTGCAACTTTTCCTTTAAGTAGATCCATGATATAGGTTAATTTTTTCAAGATAAAACAAATGCAAAGAAATGAAAAAAACAATTACCTGTAATAGAGAGGGATCTAGTTCAAAAGTGCAGCCATCTTCTCCCCTATTTCAGCTGGTGATACTACTACGGTTATACCACACTCTTCCATGATCTTCATCTTTGCCGCTGCTGTATCGGCTTTTCCCCCTATAATGGCCCCGGCATGACCCATCCTGCGTCCCTTTGGAGCAGTCTGACCTGCTATAAACCCGACCACCGGCTTAGTTCCATGCTCTTTGATCCAGTAAGCTGCATCCGCTTCCATGCTTCCGCCGATCTCCCCGATCATGATGATGCCTTTGGTCTGTTCATCCTTCATCAACAATTTGATTGCATCCAGTGTAGTTGTCCCGATGATCGGATCACCACCGATACCAATACAGGTGGATTGCCCCAATCCTGTTTTGGTGATCTGATCCACAGCTTCATAGGTCAGAGTCCCCGAACGTGATACAATCCCGATGACTCCTTTCTGATGGATAAATCCCGGCATGATCCCTACCTTGGCCTCACCAGGGGTGATTACTCCCGGACAGTTGGGACCAACCAGCCTTGTATCGCGGTTTTTCAGGTAGGCTTTTACCTTGATCATGTCAGCTGTTGGAATGCCCTCTGTAATGCACACTACAAGTTTGATCCCGGCGTCGGCAGCCTCCATGATGGCATCAGCGGCAAATGGTGGTGGTACAAAGATCACAGAAGTATCCGCACCAGCCTTTTCGACCGCTTCGCTAACGGTATTAAATACGGGTCTTCCCTGGTGCTCCTGCCCCCCTTTTCCCGGGGTTACCCCACCAACCAGCGTGGTACCGTATTCAATCATTTGCCGGGCATGAAAAGTACCTTCGCTTCCGGTAAATCCCTGGACAATGACTCTGGATTTTTTATTCAATAATACGCTCATTAATCAGTTGTGTTATAGGTTTTGAATGAGTCCCAAATGTAACTAAAATTTCGTACATTTCGACATGGATGCAATCCTCTATATTGGCATCTCCCAGACCCTTTTTATCGGCATCCTGATTGCAGTTAAGAGGCCCAGAATGATGGCCAACAAGATCCTCGCAGCGTGGCTGTTTATTATCTGTATTGAGATGATCATAGTCCTGCTAAATGAGACCATGGCAGAGCTTTATCCCATCAAGATCCTTCCCTATACCTATGGCCCGCTTTTACTGTTGTATGCCAAATGGATGACCTCCGAAAAACCGCAGTTTGATAACCGCTATCTGTGGCACTTTTCACCCTTTATCATCTTCCTGATTGCCTCCCTTGTTTTCATAGATGAACCGGTGATGCATGGCACATCCGGATTCCTGGTGATAGACAGGTTTGTGTCATTCAGGATCATCTACGCGATCACATTTTTTATCTCAATTTCCGCCTATTCAGTGGCCACCTTCGTGGTGATACACAGGCACCAGAAAAGGCTGAAAGAACTGGTAAGCTACTCCTCGGGAAAGATCACGCTTCAGTGGCTGCTGGGCCTCTCCATCACCTTCTATTCAGGATATGTGATCATGTTCATTTTTGGAGGAATCGATATTCTGACGGGCTTTATGCCATTCGATCCATATGAACTCTCCTTTATCAGCCTGACACTTCTTACCTTTCTGTTCGGAGTATTCGGATTTAACCAGCCCAGTATCTTTGAAGAGGTTGTCCGGTATAAAAAACAGGATGAATCTGAAGATAAGGAGGCCGATTCAAAGAAATACCAGAGGTCAGGACTGAGACAGAAGGATGTGGCTGATTATGTAAATAAGATCAGGAAATATATGGTTATCGAAAAGCCTTACCTGGACAGGGAACTTACCATTTATAACCTCTCTGAACAGCTGAAGATATCCAGGCATATCCTGTCGGAGGTGATCAACGAGCATATGGGAATGAACTTTTACAACCTGGTCAATGAATACAGGGTCAATGAGGTAAAAGAGCGTATGAAAAGCGAAGATATGAAACAGCTCACCATTCTTGCTATTGCATTCGATTCGGGTTTCAATTCCAAATCAAGTTTCAATACTATTTTCAAAGAGAAGACGGGTCGAACCCCCAGTGAATACCTGGTTGAACTCAGTGCCAAAAATTCCTGAAAGATCTTCCCAGAACCGATCTGTAGATGCGCAGATAGAATTTGCGATGGGGAGGGTACTTCAAAAAGAGCTCGAACCACATGGGTTTAACCATAATGGTCTTGTGGTGACTGAACTCATTAAAACCAGCCCTGCCGTGATAGCTGCCCATCCCTGAAGCTCCAACCCCACCGAAAGGTGCGTTCATATTAATAAAAAGCATGATCACCTCGTTGATCATTCCTCCTCCGGAAGCAACTTCCTTCATGATCTTCTTTGCCAGTTGTATTTTACTTGTGAAGATATAGAGAACAAGCGGTGTGGGCTTTAATTTAAGAGACTCCACCAGCACTTCCAGATCGCTATAGGATAGAACAGGCAGGAGCGGACCGAATACCTCTTCCTGCATCACCGGATCGTCGGGGGTCACCCTGTCCATGATAGTGGGTTCAATATAACAATCAGACCGGTTCATCCCCCCACCATAAACCACCTTTTCAGGATCTATCAGTCCGGCTATCCGGTCAAAGTTCAGTTCATTTACCACCCGCGGTAGCAAGGGGCTGCTTTTGGGATCGGAACCTGTAATCCAATTCATTTGCTTTCCTATTTCCTGAATAAGCTGCTCCCTTATGGATTCATGCACATAGAGGTGATCAGGGGAAACACAGGACTGGCCATTGTTGTGAAGTTTTCCCCACGCAATCCGCCTGGCAGTGCGTTTCAGATTGCAATCCGGCATAACGATAACCGGGTTCTTTCCCCCGAGTTCCAGTGTCACAGGTATAAGCTGTTCTGAAGCTGCCCGCATCACAATTCTGCCCACCCTGGTGCTCCCGGTAAAGAAAATCTTGTCAAATTTCTGCTTAAGCAACTCGGTTGTCTCCTCCACTCCCCCTTCTACCACATGAACCAGCTCCTTTGTAAAGTTATTGTTGATTAATGTGGCCAGTGCAGCAGCAGAATTTGAGGTGACTTCACTGGGTTTCAGTATAACAGTATTTCCTGCAGCCAGCGAGGAGATCACAGGGACCAGGGAGAGCATATATGGATAGTTCCATGGACCGATTACCAGGGTTACCCCATAGGGTACAGGAACCGTTCTGGACCGGGCCGGAAAATTGGAAAGATTGGTAAGCCGCCAACTGGAACGTGTCCATCTTTTCATTTGCCGGATGGCACCATTAATTTCGCCGTAGGGAAGACTTAATTCATTCTCGATAGTTACCATTTCAGGTTTCCGGAAATCCTTGTATATGGCTTCTGTCAGCAAAGCCTCATTGGCCAGTAACAGATCATGAAGCTTGCGCAGGTTCTTCTTTCTCTCAGAGACTGGCATGGTGTGACCGGCCAGAAAATAGTCACGCTGGGATGCAATTAAATTCTTCATGGATCTAAAAATAGCAAATATAGTGTCAAATGGTTCAGACCTGTCGGCTTGAACCCATTCAACACGTTTAACAAGTCCGGACCGCTCCAGCCGGACGACGCAGAAGGGAAGTCATGCTAGATTTACGGCATGACAAGAAAAATGCTATCTGGAGTGTTGCTGATATTTGTGGCTTCAGCTGTAATGGGGCAGGGACTTTTTGAATCAAACCTCCTCGAGAACCCGGTAGATCAAGGTAGGGATCATATATCCATTGGAGGATTTTTACGTTCAGCACTCTATCTTGGTAATACCCCTCTCGGGGAGGATCCCTACCTGCAGAGCGCGTATGGACAGGCAAGCCTGCAGTTAACAGCAAGAGCCGGAACAAAGGCATCGGCTCACGCCGAAATCCGGTTCAGGTATGGGACCGAGTGGCAACAATCTGTTTCAGAAGTAGAGATCAGGGAAGCGTATGTGGATCTTCAAACAGGGCCGGCAGGTTTCAGGATGGGAAAACTGATTTCCCCCTGGGGAAAAGGAACACTGTTCAACCCGACCAATAAACTCACTCCAAGGGATCCCACCAGACGGTCGCCTGAAATTGATGATATGAATCTGGGGATCTGGGCCCTGCAGGGAGATGTCAATATGGGATCTTACCTGAAGCTGACCGGAACATGGAACCCGCTTTATCAGCCTGGTAAGCTATTTATTGAACCCATCCCGATGCCCGGATATGTATCCTTCCTCGAACCGGATTATCCTGGTGTTACACTGGATAAAGGTAGTTATGGCTTTTCGCTGGATCTCCATGCTCCGATACTGGATGCGTCACTCTACTGGTTTGATGGATACCATAACTGGCCGGGCATTGCATTTGACTCCTTTGAAATGGATTCGCTCAGTATGGAACCCATTGCATTGAATATCTATGAGAAAGCCTACCGGATCAGGATGGCAGGTGCGGATATCTCAGTCCCTGTCGGTTCCTGGATCCTGAGGGCTGAAGGCGCATGGTTCCGGTCGACCAAAAGCCATGATGGGATGGAATACCTCCCCTTCCCCGAACTCTCCTATACAGCCGAACTGGAAAGGAGTGGCTCATGGCTGACCGCCATCGCAGGTTACTATGGGAAATTTATCATGGACTTTACTCCTGCACTTGCCGAACCCGCACTCTCTGCAGATCAGGAACAGTTACTCCCACTGATTCAGGGAGAAACGAACATCAATACAGCTGCTATGGTGGACAACCTGGTAAAGGAGCAGGTCGCAGCATTCAACAGGCTATACAATTACCAGCTGAAGGAGTATTATCATTCAACATTCCTGGTTTTAAGAGTAAACCTTCTACACGATGAGGTGGAGATCTCACTTCCTGTGATATACAATATTACAACTAAAGAGTGGGCCACTCAGCCATCCATATCATGGGCACCTGCTGATGGCTTGCTTGTGAAAGCTGGTTACAGTGGTTTCTGGGGAGGTAAAAATTCACTTTATGATCTGGTAGGACCGGTGCTAAATGCAGGCTTTATCTCAATGACGATTACATTTTAAACTTGAACGATGAATAAAAAGTTGATTAAATACCGCTGGTGGATTATCGCAGCTTCCATCCTTCTCACTGTTGGACTATCCATGTCGCTCCTTAAACTGGAGATCGATCCGGATCTGAAAAACTACTTTCCCAAATCTATGACCTCAATGGTCAATACGGATAAAATTGAGGAGGTATTCGGAAACCAGGACATCATCATGATGATTTTTAAGACTGAGGATATCCTGGATGCATCCACTTTAAATCGTGTAAGATCTGTTGAAAAAGCCATTGACAGAATGGATGGGATCAAACGAACTTCGTCACTGTTTGGCTCCAATTATATACATGGCGAAGAGGGGATTTTGTATGTGGATCCAACCGTCCTTCGCATACCCAATAATGATGCCCAGCGGGAGGAACTTCGTGAGACAATAAGAAGTAACGACCTCGTCTACAAGGTGATGGTATCGGACGATTTCAAAGCAACAGCCATGGTGATGACACTCACCAAAGATGCAGATGAAGATGCGGTTTTTAAGGGGATCAATCATATCCTGCAGGAGTATCCGGGGAAGGAAGAGATCCTGTTCGGCGGTCTCCCGTACCTCCGCCAGGCCATCGATCATGATATTAAACGCGACGGTATGATCCTGATCCCGATCGCACTCCTGATGATGTTGATTTTCCTCTATCTGGTCTTCAGGGAGTGGAGAGGTGTCTGGCTCCCGTTTCTGGTGGTGGTTATGTCAGCGCTGATCGGGCTCTCCATGATCCCGATCCTGGAATGGAAATTCTATATCATCACCATCCTGGTACCCATTATTCTAATTGCGGTGGCCAACGACTACGGCATACATATGATTTCCAGGTACCAGGAACTCAATGCTTCAGGGAACCATGAAAGTATGCCTGAAAAGGCGGTCCGTATAACCCGTGATCTCTGGAAGCCGGTCATCATAACCGGGCTTACCACCATAGCGGGGATATCAGCCCTCTGGGCACATACCATGATCCCTGCACGCCAGATGGCCCTGGTAGCCAGTATCGGGGTCTTAATGGCTATCATTTTCAGCCTGGTACTTTTACCTGCCCTGCTCTCGTTGCTGCCGGAATCGAAGTATATACCTTCTATTTCAGGTGTATCCGGATCTGGAGGTAAAAGCCTGCTGAGAAGGTTCTCCTTTTTTGTCGTCAGGAATCGCAGGATAATACCGGTTGTGGCTCTGGGAACCACCCTGATCATCTCAACCGGGATATTCTTTCTAAAGGTCGACTCCAATGAAGAAAATTTCTTCCCGGAAAAGCACGAAGTGAAGCGGGCAGCAAAAATTATTAACTCTAAGTTTGGCGGATCAGAGAATATCTCTGTACTCTTTTCGGGTGATATGCTTGACCCGGGACTTCTCCAGAGGATGGAGTCCTACAGGAAAGAGATGGAGAAAATGGATGCTGTGGACTACACCATCGGATTCTCAGGTGTGGTGCGTGAACTCAGCAAGGCACTGAACGACCCGGTTGATCCTCTGTATAACAGGATCCCTCCCTCAAGGGATGCAGTGGCTCAATACATGGAGCTATACTCCATGAACGGTGATCCTGAAGAACTGGAACAGTTGGTGGACTTCAATTATGAGCATGCGCTGCTGATGATTCGGATCAATGATCCCAACAACGAGGTGGTCAACGGGATCATCAGCAGACTGAAGGAGATTACCAGCGGGGATACGTCGGTTGAAGCCATTGGTGGATACGGTTATGTGCGGACCGAGCTGGCCAACAAGGTACTCAGGGGTACCTATTACTCCCTGGGCATTGCGCTAGTCATTATTTTCATCCTGCTTTCCCTCATATTCAGGTCACTGAAAGCCGGACTGCTGGGGATCATCCCGCTTACCATCTCGCTGGTGGTACTGTTCGGTATGATGGGAATAACGGGGATCCGGCTGGATGTGGCCACTGCCCTGCTCTCTTCGATAATGATCGGTGTAGGGGTCGATTATTCCATTCATTTTCTCTGGAGATACAGAGAGGAGCGCAATCAGAACAGGCCGGCAACAGAGGCTGTGCTGACCACACTCTCCACAACCGGTCGCGGGATCATCTTCAATGCGTTGTCTGTCATTGTCGGATTTGTGGTATTGATCATCTCCTCCTTTACCCCCATCCGGTTCTTTGGGATCCTGGTTGTGGTCTCAATCCTGAGTTGTCTGGCAGGTGCGCTGGTCATCCTGCCAGCACTGGTTCTCCGCTTCCGTTTCAGGTTCCTTGAGCCATCGGATGCAGAGGTTACGGTCCATGATATCAAATCAAGAAGAGCCATGAGAAGAGTGGCCATGGGTATATTGCTGGCCCTGCTGGTCTCCATAAGCGCCAGTGCCCAGGATGCAGGAGAGATCATTAAAAAAAGCAATGATGTATTGAAGATTAATTCCTTTGAGGCGGTCTCCACCCTGACCATCACCGATTCAAAAGGGGACCAGCGTATCAGAAAAAGCTCCATGGCTTCCATGTCATTGCCCGACGGGACCGAGAAGAGAATTATCAAGTTCGTCTCCCCGGCAGAGGTAAGTGGCATCGGGATCCTGATTTTTGACTACCCGGAGAAGAGTGATGATATGTGGATCTACCTGCCGGCACTTCGAAAAACACGGCGGATCGTCAGCAGGGAGAAGAGCAAAAGTTTCATGGGAAGTGAGTTTTCAAATGCCAATATGACCGCACCCGGACTTGAAGACTTCCACTATGTGCTGCTGGGAAAAGAGGTGTACCAGGGACATAATTGCTATATGATAGAATCAACCCCGTTAAACTCAAATATAGAGGATGAATATGGATATAGCCGGGCTGTTTCATGGATAGATGAAAATAACTATCTTGTTTACCAGATTCACTATTTCGATTTTGACGGCGAGGAGTTTAAAATCATCAGTAATCAAACGTTCAAAGAGCTGGAAAAAGGAAAGTTCATGGTGACCCGGATGGAAGCCAGAAACAGCAGTAATGGCCGCAGTTCCGAAATGGTGATGAATAAGGTGGATGTCACACCCACCAACGCATCCTATTTTACTGTAGCCTATCTGGAAAAAGAATGAAAAAAAAACTGTTCCTCTGTTCAACGATCCTGTTCTGCCTCTGCATCTCTCTGTTGTCACAATCAACTTCCAGTGGAACTCTCGAGATCAGATTTATTGATATCAGGAACAACAATGGAAAAATTGCCATAGGGATCAATACAAAGCCAGAGGGATGGCCCAGGCAGCCCCAGCTCGGGTTCGACTGGAAAAAGGAGAACCTGGTCAATGGGGTATTAACGGTAAAGATCCCTGGCCTGCCTTACGGATCGATTGCCATCTCAGCCCTGGATGATGAAAACAGTAACCTGGAAATGGATATGTTCCTTGGTATCCCCAAAGAGGGTTTTGGGTTCTCCATGGATCCTCCCTTCAGACTTTCGGCCCCGAAATTTGAGGAATGCTCCTTCCGCCTGAACCAGCCCACCCAGCAGATCACTATCCGGTTCAGGTATGCCGGTAAGGGTAAATAGCCATATATTCCCTATTTTTGTGCGATGTCTCTCGACTCCACCATATGTGCACTGGCTACCCCGGGACATGGTGCCATCGCTGTGATCCGGATAAGTGGTCCGGATGCCATCGGCATCACAGAATCTGTTTTCCAACCTGCCACCACAGGGAAACTCCTGAAAGAGCAACAGCCCAATACCATTCACTTCGGTACCATCCGGAACGGGGAAGAGGTTGTGGATGAAGTGCTGGTGAGCCTCTTCAGGGCACCCCATTCCTATACCGGGGAGGACTCCATCGAGATCTCCTGTCATGGATCACCCTACATTCAGCAGCGGATCCTGGAACTGCTGGTAAGTCACGGGGCTGAACCCGCCCGGCCGGGTGAATTCACCCAGCGTGCCTTCCTGAACGGCAAAATGGACCTCTCCCAGGCAGAAGCCGTGGCGGACCTGATCGCTGCTGAATCGGAAGGTGCACACCGGGTGGCGCTGCAACAGCTCAGGGGTGGATTTTCGGACCGGTTGAAATCATTAAGGGAACAGTTACTTCATTTTATCTCTATGATTGAGCTGGAATTGGACTTCAGTGAGGAGGATGTGGAGTTTGCCGACCGTTCCAAACTGATCGAACTGGTCGGCCAGATAGCCAGCCTGATCGATGAACTGATCAACTCATTCCAGCTGGGTAATGTGCTGAAGAACGGGGTTCCGGTAGCCATTATTGGCCGGCCCAATGTGGGCAAATCCACCCTGTTAAATGCCATCCTGAAAGAAGAAAGGGCCATTGTCAGCGATATCGAAGGAACCACCCGTGACTCTATAGAAGATACCATCAACCTGGGAGGGATCAATTTCCGGTTTATCGATACAGCCGGCATCAGGGAGACTGCCGATACCATAGAGAACCTGGGTATCAGGCGGACCTACCAGAAGATAGAACAAGCTTCGGTTGTGCTGCTTCTGACGGAGGCGGACGATGACCCGCTGATCATCCAGCAATCGATCGAAGCGATCCGGCAACAACTGAACGGAGGCAAACAGCTGGTGGTGGTCCTGAACAAGTCGGACCGTGTTCCGGCGAAACAACAAAAGACCCTTCAGAAAAAGGTCTCCCTCCGGGAGAATGAGTGTATCATATCCATCTCCGCAGAACAGGGCCAGAACATTGATGCCCTTACCGGGATGCTGCTTGAAATCGTCAATCTGGGAAGCATGAAGCACCAGGATGTGGTCATTTCCAACATCCGGCACTACAACGCCCTGAAAATGGCCTCTGAGGCTCTCTCGCGTGTCTCTGACGGGCTCACCTCCGGCCTGCCCACCGATCTGCTGGCACAGGACATCCGTGAGGTGTTGCACTATCTGGGAGAGATCACCGGCGAGGTAACCACCGACGAGATACTGGGCAACATCTTCAAGAATTTCTGTATCGGGAAATAAACCTTCCAGGTCACCCTTTAAAGAGTAATAGATAATATTACAATAAAATCAAACTGTCCAATAGTTCACTCATTGAACCTTATGAGCGGTGATAGACTCAGTTTAATTTCGGATCTGACTTCTCGTAAACCTGTTGTTTTGCCTTTTGAATGGCAATCAGAACAATAAAGTCCTTATGGTGCCGTACATCACCATCCAGCAACATGTCATTTGTAATTTTTATGGCTGTTCGTCTCAGATCCTCCGGTAATTGTTTCATCGCATCCGGATAACTCGTTTCAGTATACAGCATGTTGGTACATTCGTTTATTTTAATCCTGTAACCGCTAAAAGGATACCATACTTACTGACAGGTACAATAGCAAGGCTGTTTTCCAGGTATGACTTCTATATACTATACGTACATCTATCGTCAAATGTTCAAGAAATTAGCCTGGCAACAAATTGTATTAGCCGCTCTACACCAATAGAAAACAATAATCCTGATATAAAGGGAGTGATAATAGGTAGAGATGAAGGTCAGTTGAGTGGTTTAAGCGAAAGGATCCATTCGATCCATTGATCCATTCCTTCTCCTGTCTTTGCTGAAAGTTCCATAAATCGCAGGTTCGGGTTCACAGTCAGTGCATTTGACTTCACCTTTTCAAGACTGAAATCCACGTAAGGCAACAGGTCCGTCTTGTTTATAATACAGAGACCGGCCCGCTCGAAGATGGTGGGATATTTCAGTGGCTTGTCATCCCCCTCAGTCACACTGATAATCACCACCCTGACCTGCTCACCAAGTTCGAAGAGTGACGGACAGACCAGGTTGCCAACATTTTCTATGAAGAGTACACTATCGTTATCCGGATCAAGTTTTTTGACAGCCATCCGGATCATCTCTGCATCCAGGTGACATCCGTAACCAGTGTTGATCTGCACAACAGGGGCTCCAGCTTTGTCAATGCGCTCAGCATCATTCAGGGTCTGCTGGTCACCGCCGATTACAGCCATGGACCGCTTCCCTTTTATTGAGACAATTGATTTTTCCAGCAAGGTTGTCTTCCCCGATCCCGGCGAACTCATCAGGTTTATAACCACCACACCCTTTGCTTCGAAGTAACCCCGGTTCCGCTCTGCTGCCAGATTGTTCTGACCCAGGATATCCTCTTCAACCCTGATACGCCGCTCCGTTGAGGAACCATGGTGGTCGTGGTCGTGAGGATGGTCATGCTCATGGGAATGACCATGATCATGGGAATGTTCGTGGTCATGGGAATGGTCACGACCATGGCCCGGTTGGTTGCTATCGATGGAACCTACCGGATCCTCCTCTCCGGGCCGGGAGATCTTTACATCATGGGAATCGGTACCGCATCCGCAAGTATCACACATTTTCTTTAAGTTTTTATTCTACCAGCATAGATTTGATCTGTAACTCCCTTCCCCTGATCAGGAATGTTTCTGTCTCGCTGCATTCAGGGCATTTTATAAATAGTCCGGTTGGGATAAAGAGGTGTTTGCATTGCTGGCATTCAGCGAGTGGTTCAATCCGGTTAATCCTGAACACAGTATTCTCCAGCAGAGTGCCTCTGACCGCTGCCTTTAATCCAAATTCCAGGGAAACATATTCGATTCCTGAAAGCATACCTATATCAAGTTCAACCTCTGAAACAGAAGCAGCAGATGCTGCCCTGGCCTCTTTAACTGCCAGGTCCACAATACTGATGGCAATCGATAATTCGTGCATATTTCCCTTGGAAGATAGACTTTAAATCGCTCTTTTACCATTTTATGCCGGATTTTTTCAGCAAGGTACCAGTTTCGAAAGGTGTCTCAGTTGAACCGGCAAAAAAAACAGCAGAAGCAAAGCTCCTGCTGTTTCCACTCGGCATTCTGAGGATTCATACTAACGGGTCTCCACGACGGCATATCTTGTTTTCTTCCAGAATTTTTCAGGTTGTGTGATCTTTATGTACTCCACAATACTGTCATTGCTAACTACCTGGTAAGAACCTACCGGGTGATTGGAGATGAGTTCAACCTTTTTTGCATTGACATCTATCCTGTCCGTCTGACTGATACTGATCTGGTCGAATTCGTTGTCAGAAAGTTCTGCGGGGACCACCTTACTTTTACCGAGGCCCAGGAAGCCACCTTCTTTTGTAACCACACCTTTCTCCTCCAGTTCCTTGTAGTTACCGGATGCCAGGTAGGCTTTGTCAAGTTCAGCTTGATTCTGGCTGATCAACGCATCTTTCACCTGAATGGTTTGTTCCCTTTCCACCACTTCCGTATCGAGGCTGTCGATCATGGTATTCAGCTCTGCCAGCTTGAAGTCGCGATTCACCAGCTCCGATTTTAATACATTGATGCTGCTGTCGCGCTGTTCGATCGATTGCTCCAGGAGTGCCATCTTATCCTCCAAAGCGGCAATTTTGAGTCCGGATGCCTTCAATTTTTTATTTAAGGACTTGACCTTTGCCTTGTTCTCCTCCAGCATGGTATTCATTTGCTTGATCTCGCTCACAATGCGTTCACGAACATCATTTGTAAATTCAGGATCGTCCACTGAAGTAGCCAGCAGGTTCTCTTGCTCCCGCACGATATTCATGTCTTTTTCAATCGCATTGAACGTCATTACCAGGTCATTGATGACCGAATCCCGGTGTTCAATGATCCCATTGAGGTTTTCATGAACCATTTCTGCTTCCGTCCGCTGTACCTTGAACTTGTTCTCACGGACAAAAAATACAACTGCTAACGCTACCAACAGCGTAACTGATACTGCCGACAGGATCTTAACTGCCCTGTTGTCTCCGCTTCCCTGATTTTTGTTGATTTCATTTTCCATTTTGATATCCTATTAATATGATTGATTGATTGATGTGAATTCATATGCCAAAGGATGTGCCAGAATGAGACAATTGGCATAAGATATTGTAATTCAATATAATAGGATGAACCTGAAAGTGTATTTCCTTTCTCATAATGAGAATCGATTCTCAAAATGAGCCGTTTTCAGGTAGTTTTCTGCTCTTTCAGCATGCGGTAGATGGTGGCCGCTCCGATATCCAGCTTTCTGGCGACCACTTTCACATCATTTTCGTATTTATCCAGGTAGGCCGTGACGATCCTGTGGTCATATTCCCTGAGCGTAAGATTCTCAAGCTGTGAAATATCGATGATCTCTTCTTCTCCAAAAACAATATCTACCGGTTCGATCTGATCACCATCACTCAGGGTAACAGCCAGTTCCATCACAGATTTCAATTCCCGTATATTCCCCGGGAAGGGATATTGCCTGAGTTTTTGCATAGTGGAAGGAGCCAGTTTTTTAGCCGGCAGCCTGTTTTCCTCGCTGAAGGATCTGGCAAAATGGGTAGCCAGGATCAGGACGTCGTTACCCCTTTCCCTTAGCGGGGGCAGTTCAATGGACAGGCCCAGCAGACGATAGTAAAGATCTTTCCGGAAATTCCCTTTCCTTACCTCCTGCGCAAGATTTTTATTGGTGGCTACTATGATGCGGCAGTTGATACTGATGTTCTTATTACTGCCTACCCTGGTGATCTCCTTTTCCTGAAGGGACCTGAGCATTTTAACCTGAAATGCCATATCCATCTCCCCTATCTCGTCCAGAAAAAGTGTGCCGTTGGAGGCTTCCTCAAATTTTCCCTTACGCTGGTAGCTGGCTCCGGTAAAGGCTCCTTTTTCATGGCCGAACAATTCACTCTCCACCAGTTCCGACGGAATAGCGGAAACATTGAAGGCCACGAACGGACCGGACCTGGAGACCGAATTATAGTGGATAGCCTTGGCAACCAGCTCTTTCCCGGTCCCGGTTTCACCAAAGATAGATACGGTGATATTGGTGATCGTTGCCCTGGATACAAGTTCCTGAACCTTTTTAATGGCTTTGCTCTCACCGATGACCAGGTGACTGAAACTGTATTTTTTCTGAACTTCCTTTTTTAGTTCGGAGATCTCCTTCTTCAATCCCAGATGGTTACGGATATTCTGGATCGTGTTTAGTAGCCGCTCCCTGATATCATTGGTTTTAATAATATAATCATAAGCTCCCTCTTTCAGAAGTTCCACTACCACGTTGATATCTGCCTGTTCAGAGATCATGATCACCTGGATATCCGGATTCACGTTTTTGATCCTCCTGAGTACATCAATACCGGTCATATCGGGCAGGCGGTAATCGAGGGTGATCACATCCGGCTCCCGGTCCAGGTTGTCCATGCAATCCCCCCCATTCTGAAAACTGTGGACCTGATAGTCAGGGTTCAGGGAAAGGGTATGCACCAAAAGCTGGTTATACCAGTCGTTATCCTCAACTACAAATACCTGCAATTGTTTTTCGGTCATTGGGATCTCATTATTTTTATTTCATTTGCCTGAACTGTTCATGAAGGCTTTTTCCTGCTACGGAACTGCTTTTCCTGGCCTGACTGATCAGGTCCCTCAGGAGCAATTTATTTCCCCTTGGAGCTTTCATCTCAATTTGTCTGAGTTGCTCAAGCAGTTGTGAAAGTCCCAGGTGCCGGCCAGGAGGCATCAGTTTATGAGCCAGGTCCCTGACAGTCCCGAACCGGCTTTCATCAACCGCAACTTCCATTTCATCAAGCCCTTCAAGGGTGGTCTTCTCGAACTGGTTGATCATCTCTTCCACAAATCCCATGTCATCACCGGCCATACGGATCAGGTTGGAAAGGTCGCCATGCTTCCGGTCCGGCTGAAGCACTACCAGATCCTCCTGTTGACCGGACAGGCTGCTTTTATGCCCGAGCACCTCTGAGACCACTCTGGCTAACTGCGATTCCGTAAATGGTTTGATCAGGAATGCGTTGAATAGCTTCCCCTTTCCGGATTTGTCTTTATAGTTGGTATCAGCAGTGATCCCGAATACCGGGAGCTGCTTCATGGATTTTTTTAAGGTCTCCCTGATGAATTTGGTGGCATTCACTCCGCTGATACCCGGCATCCTCAGGTCCATCAAAACGATATCATATTCATTGTCACTCAACATATGGACCGCATCGACCCCATTCCTGGCCACATCATAATCCGCCTTCCATTTGTCAAGGATCGTTGTGATAAGCTTACAATTGTACTGCTCATCATCGGCCACCAGGAAGCGGAATCCTTCCGGAAGTTCAATCACGTGCACTTCAGGATGACCGGACACTATTTTCGCCGCTTCCCCAATCTGAAACTGAAGATTACAGGTAACCAGGGTCCCGATGCCCTTGGTGCTTTCAATGTTTACGCTTCCGTTGAACATTTCCGCAAGCTTTTTCACAATGGAAAGTCCCAGGCCGGTACCTCCGAATTTTACAGCAGTTTGCTCGTCCTCCTGGGTGAAATCCTGGAATATTTTATCGATGTTGGATGGATCTATTCCTAGACCATTATCCTTCACACTTACTGTCAGGCCGGCTGATTTGTTTACTGCGGGGTGGACCTGAACAGAGACTTCAACCAGGCCGTTTTCAGTAAATTTTAATGCATTACTCAACAGGTTATACAAGATTTGCTGGAAACGCTGTGCATCCCCGAAAAGGATGGTGTTCTGCATATTTTCCACATTGTACCTGAGCACGTTTCCCCTCTTTTCTGCCATACTGGTCAATAGTGTGCAGACATTCTTAACCTCTGTCCCGGGATCGAAGTGCAGGTTGTTCAATGTAAGCTTTCCTGCCTGCAGTTTTGAGAAATCGAGCGTGTCATTGGTCAGCCGCATCAACTGGTTGCTTGCAGAATCGACAATCTCGATCTTTTCCCTGACCCCTTCCTCAAGCGGCATACCCAGTATCTGTTTGATGAAGCCGGAAATAGCATTCAGGGGTGTACGTATCTCGTGGCTGACATTGGCCATAAAGAGTTCTTTGGCTTTTACCAGTTCCTCTGTCTCCTTACGGGACCGGATCAGCGCATTGTTATACGACCTGTTCTTTCTGGAATAATTGATAACCAGGAATAGTACCAGGATAGAGAGGAGGGTGCCGGACAGAGAAAAGATACCAAGCAGTATATAGGTCTTCCTGGAAAGCTCGCCCGCCTTTTCATACCTTGACAGATCAAGCTCCCTCTCATATGCCTCCAGTTGGGACATCAGGGAGAGAAATGCCTCATTGAGCGAACTGCTCGACCGGGTCAGCTCGGTCTCCTTGGCCTGGAGCTTCAACCCCGTCTCCTGTTCAGTTTTCTCTATCTCACCCAGCAGTGCAAGGATCTCTTCATTCTGAATTGTGGGAACTGCCTCTTCTTTCTTATCCCTTCCAAAGATCCTTTTGAAAAAGCCCTCTTTCTCTATCTCTATCGTATCCGGTTCCATAGTCTGGAAGCGTTCAGTCAGGTCAGAAATGGCGTTCCTAGTGGAGTCATATTGCCAGATGGAGATCATCTCCCTCCAGATCTGGATCTTTACATTTATCAGCGCATCGATGGTATCGATCCTGCGAGAGAACCATTCATCTTCAGGATACTGGTTGTAAAGTTTGTCGATGACGGAATCGATTCCTGTGATCAGTCCGCTATACTTGTGCAGGTATTTTTCTTCCCTTGTCAGGTCGTAAAGTCTGACATTGTTTTCAGCCCGGTCAATGGTGGTGGTGATGTCCCTGATGGTAGCCAGTCCTTCATCAGGGGTGCTGTTGCTGTATATCATGGTAACGACCGAGGAGATGCTCTTATAGGAGAGATAGCCGCTGAAAACAATGATAACCACCCCGGCAAAAAGCAGGAGTGCTATTTTAAAGGGCATCGATACCTTGAAACGGGCCATATTGAATTAATAAATATACCTGTAGTATTCAAACAAGAAAATCCCGCATTTGTTGTTCAAATACCCTATGAATCAAACATATTCGACTGGAAAGTTAAATGGATCCTCATATCACAATATTCATTATTACTATATTTATACGATTACCTGAAAGCAATTCATGACAAAACGGAATATATCTCATAAAAAACAGAGGCGCAGGAATAAGAATATAATTACAATTGTGGCGCTTCTGATCGTGATCCTCGGGATCCCATTCCTGTTCATTAATTACCAGGCCAACCGAAGCGGATTGAGCCGGGGTGACGTAATCAGGCGTATTCTGGGCAAAACAGAATCCGGAAGTGAGAAAGTTGATGAACAGCTGGAGAATGCCACAGGGGAAGAGATAGATTTTCTGGACCCTGTTCCAATCGGGCAGGAGTTCACCTCCCCTCCCCTAATAGCACATGTTCAGGCTGTCGATCTGGACAAAGATTCGCTTCTGGATGTGGTTCTTTGCGATGATAAGGGAAATTTCGTTTCCTGGATACGTCAATATCCGGCCGGAACCTACACGGAATCGGTACTTGCCAGTGACCTCATTGCACCGGCCCATGTGCAAATGATTGATTTTGATAAGGATGGCGACAATGACCTGATTGTGGGTGTTCTGGGGATGCTTTTCCCAAATAATGATAAGATCGGATCCGTTGTGATTCTTGAAAATGACGGCGGGTTTCAGTTCAAGAAGCGTCTCATCGTTGAAAAAATAGCACGCGTTTCAGATGTCAGGGCGGGCGACCTGGACAATGACGGGGACATGGATCTCGCAGTGGCACAATTTGGCTATGACGATGGTGAAACCCGCTGGATAGAAAATCTTGGAAACTGGAAGTTTCAAAGTCATATACTGCAATACCTGTCAGGACCTGTTAATGTGGAAATAGTAGATATTGATAATGATAATGATCTGGATATCATTTCTTTAGTAAGCCAGGAATGGGAAGAGATTTACTGTTATATCAATGATGGGACCGGGCAATTCCAGCCCAACCTGATATTTGGATCAAGTAACCAGGATTATGGTTCAAGCGGGATCTCCCTGTATGACCTGGACCAGGATCAGGATGGATATCCTTTATACAAATGGTGATGCATTTGATTATATCCCACCTCAGGGCCGTCCATGGCACGGTGTGCAATGGCTGGAAAACAAGGGAAACCTGGATTTTGAATTCCACAGGCTTTGCAACTTTACCGGCGCCAGCAATGTGAGGGCAGCCGATATCGACAACGACGGGGATATCGACCTGTTTGTGGTCAGTGCGTTTAATATATGGGAGGATCCTGCATCCAATAGTTTCATCTGGCTGGAGAATATAGGCGGGATGCAATTTGTAAAACGTGATATCAGCAAGAATCCCACACATTTGCTAACCTGTGAACCCGGCGATTTTAACAATGACGGAATGATCGATGTGGTAACAGGAGGTATGCACACTTATCCGCCGTTTGACCGCATGGGCAGGATTACCTTATGGCTGAATAATGGCAAGGTTAATTCGAAGCGTTGAATCGATCGGCTATATTTTCAAGTTCAGCAAGGTAGGCCGAAGAAAAATTCTCACGACGGGCAAGGTTGATGGTCATACTGATGACCTGCCTGGCATCCGGCATATCTCCCAGCGCTGCATCTGCAATGGCCAGGCTCCTTCCGGCAGATATCAGAGTAATGGAACGGCTGGTGGTGTGAATGAATGCCCGTTCTGAATACTCTTTTCCCTCATTCATATCTCTGAGTTCCGGGTGGGGACAGGTTACCAGCAGGGTGCCCAACCGCTCCAACAGGTAAGGATCATTGGCATTGTATATAAGGGACTCGCTGTAATGTCCTATGGCTTTGTCCCACTTTTTGTGCCTGATTAACAGATTGCCCAGGTGCCTGATGGTGGTTATATCCTCCGGGTTACCCTTAATGGATTGTTCATAGAAACTAATTGCTCCGTCGATATCCCCATTTCTTTCAGCCAATCCACCAGACATCTTTAGAACTTTTGGAAGTGTCGGTGCAATTTTTTTCAATCTGGATAATTGAACCATTGCTTTTTCCTCCTCGCCAAGATCGAACAACAGGCTGGTAACGTCTGCAAGAGCATCCGGCTTATCATGATATTCTTTGAGCAACGCATCCAGTATCTCATTCGCCTTTTGCCTCTCCCCGACCGTCCAGAAACAAATGGCCATACAATTTTGAATTTCAGCATCATCCGGTTTTAAATCAAGTGCCCTGGTAAAATATTTGATGGATTGGGGGTACAATCTTTTTGAAAAAAAAGCATACCCATATTATACATTTCGGTAAAATTGTCCTTGAAAAAGCTGATGTGTTGATCGATGTATGCCCCTGCCTGCTGATCCAGGTCCAACATAAGACAGATCTTAATTGCTTTGGAGAACAGATATTTGTTGTCAGGCAGATATTCCATGGCATGATTTACAAGCTTCATGGCCCACTCCGGATAAATGCTGCTTTCTGCTTCATCAATCTTCTTAAGCAGGTATAATTCAGATCTGGATAATAAAACCAACCTGTCAACCAGTGTATCAACAGGTGGGGCAAATGCCACAAGATCATTTGCACGTGTTGTATACCTGTTGCTAAGATTTGTATCACCGGATATACTGTACAAATTACCGAGAAGCCTGTAGGCTGGACCAAAAGACCGGTTATTCATTATGATCTCTTTCAGTGTACTTTCTGCAAGATCCATCTGCCCCTTATCAAAAATAGATCCTGGATAGCTGGAACATGGCATATGTACTGAGGGGAAAATAATCATACCGGGTGGGATTTTTTGGCACGAGATTTTCATTCTTCGTACCCGTAATTTTCCCGAATAACATTTCTGCCAGCTCATAGTCCCTTAAATTCTTGTATTCTTCACCAAGATAATAGCACGCCAGGTCCATATCCGGATCCTTATCAATCACACTTTTAAAATTCTCAACGATGGCATCGGCATTACCCATTTCAATGCTCAGGTATCCCAGGTAATAATTCCAGATCCATGCTGATTCATCTCTTTGAATGGCCAGATGGTAACACTCAGCTGCCTGTTCATAATTGGCGCTTGAATGGTAGGCCATTCCAAGCATTCCCAAATTGTCAGCTGACGGAACGCGCTTAGCTTTGGTAAAGGCTTGCGATAACTGCTCCTTTACAGCCACAGACAGGGAGTAAGAATCCGGGATGTCAGGGATTTGCGAGCGGTATTGATTGCTGCTAATGAATCTAACCAGGAATACTATCACCATCAAAGCAAAAACCCTTCCGGTAATAACAATAACCGCTTTTCTTTTTCCTTTCATTTTCTCCCAAGGGTAGCTAGCTTGTACTGCAATATAAATATTTATCTTTATTGTGAAGAGTCCAAACCCATATGGCATTTCCCGGAGTAGTCATAATAATATTATTGCTGGGACTGATCTTGAGTAAAAAGGTTTCAGCGCTTGCGGCATTAACGTGCGTACCTATCATTGTTGCTTTGGTGGCCGGATTCGGTCTGGATACATTCAGTTTTGCCGTGAAAGGGATCCAGAATATAGCCCCTGTGGCAGCGATGTTTATTTTCGCCATTGTATTCTTCGGGGTGCTCACTGATGCAGGCATGTTTGATCCCATTATCAACAGGATCCTCCGTATGGTCAGGAACGATCCTGCCAGGATCACTGTGGGAGCTGCCATGCTGGCTATGATCGTCCACCTGGACGGTTCCGGAGCGGTGACCTTTTTGATCACGATACCAGCCATCCTGCCACTGGTTGAAAAGCTGAAAATGGATAGACGCGTTCTGGCAGCCGTAGTTGCACTCGGTGCCGGGGATGCAGAGATCATTGTAGCCGGAGGAATGGAGAATATGAGCGCTGCACCCTTTGTGCTGGACAGGGCGCGCTGGGGATACCGGATGGGCGACGGAACCCTTGTCGACACCATGATCAATGATGCCCTTACCGATGTGTTCGAGGGATGCCATATGGGGATTACTGCGGAGAATGTAGCCGAGATGTACGGGATCACCAGGATGGAGCAGGATGAATTTGCTGCAGTGAGCCAGCAAAGGGCTGAAAAGGCCATTACAACGAAACGTTTCGAAGATGAAATTGTACCTGTGGAAGTGAAAATCAGTAACAAGGAGACTACACTGTTCAGGGTGGATGAATTCCCCCGGCCGGGTGTGACCAGTGAGGGGATCGCCGCTTTAAAACCCGCCTTCAAACCGGACGGGACGGTGACTGCAGCCAATGCTTCCGGGATCAATGACGGAGCAGCAGCAATGGTGGTCATGAATGCGGAGAAAGCACGGGAAATGAACATACAACCCATGGCACGGATCATCTCGTTTGCTTCAGCTGGCCTGGACCCGGCCATCATGGGAGCTGGCCCTATCCACTCCACCTCCAGTGCGCTGGAGAAGGCAGGGATTACCCTTGAGCAGATAGGCCTTATTGAGGCCAACGAAGCTTTTGCCGCCCAGGCCCTGGCTGTGGGAAAAACCCTGGGATTTAATCCGGATATTGTCAACGTGAATGGAGGTGCCATTGCCCTGGGCCACCCCGTTGGTGCCAGCGGTGCCAGAATCCTGGTCACCCTGCTTCATGAAATGAAGAAGCGCAAGGTCAAGCTGGGTCTCGCCACCCTTTGTGTGGGGGGCGGAATGGGTGTGACCACCATCGTTGAAGGACTATAAGCGTCATTATACAGTAACACTGATCGTGGTGACTGAATCGTATTCCGGTTGATTACTTCAGATTCTTTGATGGAATATTATAGACTGCCAGACCTGAAACCAGCAGAGGTAATGAGAATAATATAAATAGTAACGGAACGGACAAATTCATATCAGAAAGGATTCCGAATATGGCAGGTCCCAGTATGGCGCCGAACCGGCCCGCACCCACTGCCCAGCCTACACCGGTTGTTCTGACTTCCGTAGCGTAGACGCGGGTGGTAGCAGGCCAGTATCCATTGAATCCTCCCTGCACGAAGATCCCGATCAGAAAGGTGATGAAAAAGATAAGTGCATAGGTAAGTGTAATGGTTCCGTATAGCACCATGACCCCGAAAGCGATCATGAAGAATGTAAATATGAGTCGCTTTAATTTGAATCGCGAAGCCAGCCAGCCAATTCCGGTACTCCCCAGGAATGCGCCGATATTCAGTACAGTTCCCACATAAGTTGCCATTTTAAATGGCATTCCCGAATCGGTTGCGATACTGGGTATCCAGCTGATAAGCGTATACAGGGTCATGAACCCGAAAAAGATCCCTACCCATAGCCGGATGGTTGATCCGCGGTACTCCTTATTAAAAAGGATTCTCAAACCAGGTTGCCGGGTAATGGTCAACTCCGGTAATTGATCGATGTTTGCATGCCCGATCCTTTTTAGTACCCTGTTTATCCGATTAAGGGCATTCCCGGGTTGTTTTTTCAAAAGGTATTCAACGGATTCGGGCATAAATAAGATAACCATAATGAGCATAGCAGCTGAAATGATACCCGCTGAAAGATAAGCGGCACGCCAGCCGAACTGAGGTACTATCCATGCGGTATAAAATCCCATTATAATGGCACCTATGGGCCATCCGGCCTGCACGAATCCGACCGCCAGGTCTTTTCTTCGGTTATTTGAGATCTCGGATGCAACTGCTGCCATAGTAGGCAGTAAACCCCCGATACCCAGCCCTGCAAGAAACCTCAACACCAGAAGCTGGTTGTAGGCTGTCACCAGGGAGGACAGTATCATGGCAACAGATTCCAGGGCAATGGCAAAAATGAACAGTTTCCTGCGTCCTATCCTGTCCGCAATGGGGGCAACAAACAGGCAACCAAGGGTCATACCTGCGAGGCCTGAACTGAATATGTAGCCCTGTAATGCTTTGGTAAGGCCCCATTCCGACATTATTTCAGAACCTGTATATGAAACCACCAGCACATCAATCCCATCATTCATATTTAATATAAAGCACATTATGACCACCAGGACCTGGAACGCAGACATGGGCGTTTCACCTATAAGTTCAGTCAGAGAAGTATGTGAAGTTGATTGAGGCTTTGGACGATTTGGCATATGCGATTTCAATGGTCAGCCATCAGGATAACGATTTTTCCCTCCTCGCCCTTCTGGGCCTCTTTCAGTGCTTCCGGCAACTCTTCGAGTGAATAATAGCGTGTAATTACAAAACCGGGTTTGATGGTCCCTTTTTCGACCAGATAAATACATCTCTGAAAATCAACCGGATGATCGTAGATCAATGATGGTATGATGCTGTTACCTTTCGAGGAGAGCAACCTGGGACTGAAGGAGGCAGGATCTTCAGAGAGCCCCAGCACAATCACATCGGCCCCCCTTGGAGCCGATTGAATGGCCAGTGTTGCGGATTTTCCCGAACCCGCACATTCGAACACAGCAGCTACCTCCGCCTCCCGGTAAGCCGTTTCCAGGTCTCCCGATATATTTTCAGCTCCCATCTCAACTGCCATTCTGATCTTGGAATCCACAAGATCGGTGACCAGGACCCTGTAACCAAAGGCTCGTGCAGCATGGGTAAGCAACATACCAATGGCCCCAAGGCCAATGACTGCAATGGTCTCTCCCGGTTTGATATTGGAACGTTTCAGTGCTGAAAGCGCAACAACGGTTGGTTCGATGACAACAGCATCCAGGTCCCCTATGGAATCAGGAAGCATGTGTGCAAATTCACCGGGAAGTGCAACATATTCAGCAAAACAACCATGTTCACTGACACCTATTTTTCTTTTATTCCGGCATATGTTGCCTTTTCCTTTTCGGCATTCCGGACAATGCAGACAGGGAATGTTAGGTTCTATAACCACACGTTCCCCTACCCTTTCTTCATTGATCCCCTTGCCCACATTCACGATTACGCCCAGTCCCTCATGTCCTATGGTGAGCGGTCCGTCGTGTGAATGTCCGTTCTTATACATATGCACGTCCGAACCACATACTCCCACCATACGCAACCTGATCAGTACTTCATTCTCCCCGGGCCTGGGTACCATGGATTTGGTGAATTGAATTTTCAGGGGTTCAGTGAGAAGAGACTGCAGCATCTGTTTGTCCAATTTTGATAAATAATTCAGGTTGCTGATGGGCGACTGGCCTGTAAAGCTAAAAAAATAAATAATCAGGGCCAGCATGGAATATGCAATGTGGACCAAAAAACTCAATTGCTTTGAAAATCAGGCTCGAACTATCTTTTATGTTATTTGGCGTGTAATGTAATAGGTATTAAATTGCAGAGAACCAATCCTGCAATCAAAATGCCAGGTAACCCCAATAGACTATCCCGATTCCGGGTTGTTACCTTCTAGGTATCACATAGCAATCACTCAACAAAGGATTGGCGAGAAATTGTGACAAAATTCAAGTCGCTAGCAAACTTCTGCTAATCTGGCAGGGCGCTCTCATCTACGTAGTCGTCTGTAAAGTAGAGATAAATAGTGGAACCACCTGCTCCTTCAGCCAAATCCTGAGGACTGGACGAATAGTATCCCTGGGTAACAACGTTCCAATGAAATCCCGATGAAGTTCCGAGACTATATGCGCTATTTACCCTGAGGCCAGTGATCAATTGATCATTATAATCGTTTCTTCTCCTGTAAGCCAGGTATATATAGTCGCCCCCGGCGCCATGGTTCAGATCATGATTGATCATTACAAAGCCTTCTGGTAAATTAGCCAGACTCTCTCCATCAGAGGTATCAATGGTTGCCACTTCAGCCAGGGGTACGATGGTATCATTCTCCAATCCCGGCAAATAATAGATATAGATATATGCTCCCCCTGCATTGTTGTTCAGGTCATAGTTCAGCCTGTAATAAACGCGGCCTGTCACCCTGTCGGTATAAGGATTGGCTGCATTTTCTCCTTCAAGTATGATCACATCCAGAATACAGGCTCTGGGAGCAGGATTCACTTCAATTTCTCTATCTACTGCCCAGCTGGCATAAGCCGTTTCCAATTCATTCTTCCTGGTCTCGTCGTCACAGAATTCCCATATGGGTATAAGTCCGTTCTGAGTGAAATTGCAAAATACAAGGTTATTCTCAATACTACCGATCCAGGCATCATAATCATCCTTGGCGATTATATTGTGACCCAGTTCACTTGAGCCGCCATATACCTCCAGATGTTTCTCCATACTTGATTCAAAAGTATGCAGTTCCTCTTCAGAAATCACTGAAGTGCTCATAGAGCCTGAGCCCAGCCCCATGGAAAAACTTGCTTCGGCATAAACTCCAATACTTACATTGCTTTTCAGATCAGCTGTACGTCCCGAAATACTGTAATCCAACCTTCCTCCCACCACAATTCCGGTTAAGCAATGGGTGCCGTAGATCCGGAATATCTCGAAAGCCGGTACGGAGGCATCATTGATTTTACTTTTTGCCTGGGTGGTCATATAAGGTTTCAAATCATCAGCAGACCAATCGGTGGGAAAACGCAATTGGTATTTATTGATCATGCTGTGATAGGTGGCAAAGGAATAGCTATCATAACCATAGCGGCTCTCGCTGAAGTTGGTCTTTACAGATCCGCTGAAATACATATAGCTGCCTGACAGTCCAACAGAAACACTCAGAGAATTAGAATATTCCGCAATACTTGAACCTGAAGTAGTATTAAAAGTGCTGTGTTCGAGCGTTTTAAACTCAACCGCTCCATCTTTATTCAGTGCTTCGAAATCCAGTATAGCCGCTTTGACGTTTGAAGCATCGGCAAACGTTTCGAACACATCATAACCCGAACCCAGATTTTCAATCCCGTTGATTAAATCAGGATCTTCAATGGGTGGATAAGGACCCGGTAAACCTTCAGGTTCTTTGGTGCAGGCATGTGAAATAATAAGAAATAATATGAAATTAAGTATGACCAGAATACTGGAAAACGCAGACCGGTGACCTGAAATTTTATTCAAACGTGTAATGGGTTTCATTTTGAAGGTGTTAGGGATAAAGCAAAGTTTAGCTCATTTTACTATAAAATCAAAATAATCAGGTCGTTATTTTAAGAGTCCGCCCTGATAGAGCACATATTTCATCCCTGCTTGTGATGCAATAAATAACCACAAAACAATATCGCGCAGATACAATCTGATTATATTAATATCTGGTCAGTTGCATGACCTGTCCCCCGCCTGCGGCCAGTTGCAGGTTGATCACATCGGTCTTCCGCACGGTCAGGGTCTCCAGGTTGATGTGGTTCGGATGGATCTCCACGTCGCTTGCATCGCGATAGATCGTGGCTGTATATTCCCCATCATCCAGAAAGTCCAGGGGTATCTCCAGCGTCCTTGGTTCATGGTTGTTGATGCTGCCCACATACCAGCTGGTGCCCCTGCGCCGGGCCATGGTGACAAACTCCCCAACCGAGGCATCAAGAACCCGTGTTTCGTCCCAGGTGGTGGGAATACCTGTCAGGAATTCGAATCCCGGCTGGCCCTCATAAGCCTGTGGATAATCACATAAGGAGACCAGGTAGCTCTCCAGTATTACATACATGGCCAGCATATGACAGCGGGTGCCGATCATTAAAGGGCGGGTATACTGGGGTTTAAAACGTGATTCGGGTACTGCCCTGAAACCACCCAGATGATAGTCCGTGGCACCTGCCAGAAGGCGGGTGAAGACTATATTGAGATCATGTTCGGGAGTAACGCCCCGGTCACTCCATTTATTCTGTTCATAGTTATAGGTTCCTTCACGGGTAAATTCATTTGGATAGGTCCGGTGCAGGCCGGTTGGTTTGTAGGCCCCGTGAAACTGGATATACAAATGATGGTCGGCCGCCCTCTGCAGTATCTCCTCCTGGATCCTGACCATCTCCTGGTCGTCCCGGTTCATAAAATCGACCATCAGACCTTTTACGCCCCACGCCTCATACTGGGTAAAAGCGGCTTCCAGCTGATTGTACAGGGCCTGCCAGTGCACCCAGAGATGGATACCCACGCCCTTCTCTCTTGCATAATCACATACCCGTTGCATATCCAGGGTAGGTGCCGGAACGGTCACATCGGTATGGGGCCCCACCACACCGTAATTTTCAGCATGGCTTTTGTACCATGCGAATCCTCCGTAGCCTATTACAGCATGGAAGTCGATGTGGTTCCGGGCACAGAAATCAATGTAATACTGGTTGGTTTCAAAATTATCTCCTGGGGCAAAAGTGGTGTCCGGGGTGATATCACCGTTCCACCAGTGAAAGGTTGTCTTCCCCGGATGGATCCAGGAAAGGTCCTGCAAGGCAGTGGGCTCGTTCAGGCTGGTCAGTATATTGGACTCCATCAGCGTGCCAATCCGGTCCCCGATCATCATCACCCGCCAGGGTGACCGATGGGGCAAGGTTGCTTTCACTTTTATCTCAGTCTGTCCCGGTAAGGGCGAGAGTTTGCTGATCAAAACACCATCGTGCCTGGACAGGTACATCCCGGCATAGTCTCTTAAATTGGCCTCTGTTATGGCCATGTAAACATGGTCCGTAAATTCAAATAGGGCCGGCAGATCCATCAGGGTATCTGTTGCAACCTGGCTGAGGGGCGTAGAGTGGTAAAGCCCTTCGTGATCGTTGTCGTAATGATCCCAGAAAAGACAGCGTACCAGGGGATCGCCCGTTATTTTCCAGGTGCTGTTTTCATCCAGCAATTCATAGGAGCTCCATCCCTCCTGCGTGGGGAATTCATATCGAAAAGCCACGCCATCATTAAATACACGTACCCTTACATTCACTTTCCTTTTTAATCCCCTTCTCTTCTGCAGGGGGAGGATCACCTCCCTGTGCCGGTCCCTGACTAAGCTGGTTTTTCCCACCACCAGTTCATAGGTCTCATCCACGGTACTATAGAGGGGTTTTGACATTCTTAAGTCCGTCCCGAAGTCACCCTTCCCCTTAAAGGAGAATCCTAGCTTGGAGTCTTCAATCAGCTTTCTGCCTTTGAATGAGACATTATAATATGGAATTCCTTCTGAAAGATGAAATGTATAAACGATCCTGCCATCGCGAGATTCAAGGATGACTTTTTCCTGTGAGAAGACAGGAAGAACAGTAATGGCGAAAAAGAAAAGGAGACAGGATCGGACTGAAGTCATAGAAACGGTTTATTAATTATTCCAATTTAAAGGTATTCAATTTAACGAAAATCAACCCGGTACACTTTATTTGCAACCAGAGGTGTAAATAGAGTGCTGTTCACTGCAAATAAACTGCTGGATTTTTCTGTTCCACCTATTTATCTTTATGGTTATTAAAATATACTTCAATCAAATGGAAATCATATCCGCCACAGCGATAATGAAAGTAGCCTGGGAAAAAGGGCAAGTGATTCCCGGTTTCAATATTCCCTACCTGCCGATGATGGAACCCGTGGTGAAGGCGTTGAAAGATACAGAGACCTTCGGACTGGTCATGGTCGCCAGGCTTGAATGGTTGAAATTCAAATCGGGCAGCATGAAGATGATACGGGATGAATATGAAAAACTGAAAGACCTGCGTTATATGCGTTTACATCTCGACCATGTGCCGGTCATTGATGAGGACAACCTGCTCACTGATTATGAGGATATCATTTCAGAAGCCATTGACCTGGGATATGATTCCGTGATGGTGGACGGATCCAGGCTTTCACTGGAGGACAATATCAGGAGTACCAGGAAGATCGTGGAACTCGCCCACCGGAAAGGCATCCCGGTTGAAGCTGAACTGGGGGCAGTGATGGGACATGAGGCCGGTCCCCTGCCGCCCTATGAAGAGCTCTTTGTGACAGGCAAAGGGTTCACCTCTCCTTCGGAGGCTCAAAGGTTTGTTCAGGAAACCGGTGCCGACTGGCTTTCCGTAGCCATAGGAAATGTGCATGGTGCTATTTCTGAGGCGGCCCGCACCGAGAAAAAAATAGAGGCCAGTCTGGACATCATACAACTTCAAAAAATAAAGAATGCGGCAGGGATTCCGCTGGTGCTGCATGGGGGGACGGGTATCGGTAAAAGTTTCCTGATGCAATCGTTCAAAAACGGCATTGCCAAGATCAATATTGCCACCGCCATAAGGCAGCCTTACGAACGATTGGTGGATGTGTCGGTCAATGCAGCACAGGAAGCAGTCTACAATGAGATGATGGACATACTCGTGAACCAGCTGGAGATCAATGGATCAGCAAGGAAAATCCTTAATTGACAAAATATGAAAGATCAGAAATCTACTTTTGCACTGTTTTTCGGCAACCGGGGATTCTTTCCGGAATCTTTGATTGCCATTGCACGAAAAGAACTCAGCGAAACCCTGGAAAAACTGGGGTATGGAACGATTATGATGGATCCTGGCCTTACCCGCTACGGGGCTGTGGAAACTGCAGAAGAGGGCCGGAAATATACAAGATTCCTGCAGGAAAACAGGGGAAAATATGATGGCGTGATCCTGGTGTTACCCAATTTCGGGGACGAAAACGGGGCGGTAACGGCATTGCAGGATGCAGGGGTGCCCATTTATATCCTGGCCTACCCGGATGAGTTGGACAAAATGGATTTCAAGCACCGGCGTGATGCCTTTTGCGGTAAATTCTCCATCATGGATGTCTTTTACCAGTACCGTTTGCCTTTTACCATATTTCCGCCCCATACCGTTCATCCCCTGTCCAGTGAGTTCAGGGAGCAGATTGAAATATTCGACAGGGTCTGCATGGTTGTCAATGGCATGAAAAGGATGACGGTGGGAGCCATCGGCGCCAGGACCACGGCTTTTAAAACGGTCCGGTACGATGAGCTGACTCTCCAGAAATATGGCATCACCACCGAGGTACTCGACATGTCGGAGGTATTTAACCGGGTTCGTAAGCTGGATATGGGGGCCACTGCGGCCAAAGAAAAATCGGAGAAACTCCGTAACTATACGAATTTCAAGAATGTTCCCGGAAAGGCGTTTGAGAACCTGGTACGTTTTGGAGTGGTTATCGATGAGATCATCGATGAATACAGCCTTGATACCCTGGCATTGCGCTGCTGGATCGAAATGGAAAAGGAATTTGGTGTTGCACCGTGCGTCCTGCTGAGCGAGATCAATGATCGCGGGATCCCGGCAGCCTGTGAGCTGGATGTCAATAATGCCGTTACGATGTATGCCCTGAACCTGGCATCGGGCCGGCCGGTTACCCTCCTCGACTGGAACAATAATTACGGGGATGATCCCGACAAATGCATCCTCTTTCACTGTGGCCCTGTCCCCCAAAATTTAATGACCGCCAAAGGCGAGGTCATTGATCATCCCATGTTTGCAAAAGAACTGGGCGCAGGATGCGGATTTGGCTGCAATGTTGGTCGCATCGCTCCGAACAGGATCACCTTTGCAAGTGCAAAAACCGAAGACGGGAAACTCTATGTCTACATGGGTGAGGGCGAATTTACAAAGGATACGATACAGGAGGGCTTTTTCGGATGCGGAGGAGTGGTGCAGATCAATGATTTGCAGCGAAAACTATACAATATAGGTTATAATGGGTACCGCCACCATGTGAGTGTCACACCCGGCCTTGTGGCCTCTGCCCTGCAAGAAGCTTTTATTCGTTATCTTGACTACGAAATCACTGAAATTTAAATAAGGCATACTTTGAGCTACCTGGGATTGGATATTGGAACCGGCGCATGCAAAGCAGTCATTTTTAATTCCCAAGGAAGGGAACTGGCAATGGCATCCCGTGAATATCCCCTGATGCACCCGCATCCGGGCTATGCAGAGCTAGATCCGGACGAGGTGATACGGAAATGTATGGAGATCATTGCCGAAGTGAACAATATGACCACCGATCCGGTGGTCGCCATGAGCATTTCAAGCCAGGGGGAGGCGTTCACACCGGTGGACTGTGAGGGGAACACCCTGGGGAATGCGATGGTATCGTCCGACACCAGGGCGAATGAGATTGCCGGAGCCTGGAGTCGTAATTTTGGTATAGATAGGATCTACCGCATCACAGGCCATACACCTCATCCACTTTTTTCACTCTTTAAGATCCTGTGGATAAAGGCACACCAACCTGAAGTGTGGGAAAAAGCCAGCTATTTTCTTTGTTTTGAGGATCTGTTCCACTACCGCATGGGACTTGAACCTAAAATTAGCTGGTCACTGGCAGGGCGCACCATGCTCTTTGATGTGATCCGGCATACCTGGAGCCGGGCCATACTGGATGAAGCAGGATTGAAAGCCAGGAGACTGGCTGAACCTGTGGCGCCGGGGGAGATCACCGGGATGATTCCCTTGGACAGGGGACGTGAACTGGGATTTAAAAATCCGGTGGCACTGGTTTCAGGCGGTCATGACCAGCCCGTTGCAGCGCTGGGGGCAGGAGTGATCGAAACGGGGATATGCATGTATGCCACCGGTTCGGTGGAGTGCTTCTGCCCTATGCTCGAGGAGCCAAGCTTCAGCAGTGAACTAAGGCAAAATAACCTCAATTGCTTCGACTATTCCATAAAGGGCAGGTACACCAGCCTGGCCTACAGCCTGACCGGCGGAAATATCCTGCGCTGGATGCGGGACCAGCTGGGACAATCGGAAATGGCAGAAGCTGCGCGTTTGAACAAGAATGCCTATACCCTCCTGCTCGATTCAATGCCTTCGGAACCAACCTCCCTGCTGGTACTCCCCTATTTTTCTCCTACCGGGACACCCTATTTCGACACAGCGGCAACTGGTGCCATTCTGGGACTGAAACTGACCACCAGCAAAGGGGAAATCACACGTGCACTGCTGGAGGGGGTGGCCCTGGAAATGAAACTGAACCTGCAACTGATGGAAAATTCGGGTATGAAGATCGATCAGTTCACTGCCACCGGTGGCGGGACAAAACACTGGGCGTGGACCCAGCTGAAAGCCGATGTGCTGAACAAAGAGATCATGGTAAGGGAAGTTACTGAAGCCGGCTGTTATGGGGCAGCCCTGCTGGCTCAGAGTGCAGTGGAAGAAGTTCCAGTGATCGATCTTGTCAGGCGAAATGAGATTGAAAGTGTGGTGTTTACTCCGGATCCCGGACATGCGGAAACCTATGAAAGGATCTTTAAGACCTATAAAAAGCTCTACCCCGTAATAAAATCCATTTGGAATGACTGATAATGAATCCCGGAAAATCATCATTTTCGGTGCGGGGAAAATCGGCCGTTCGTTTATAGGACAGCTATTCAGCCGCTCGGGATATGAGGTGGTTTTCGTGGATATTGACAGTAAATTGATCGGTGAACTGAACCGCCGCAAGGAATACAAAGTGATTATCAAGAGCGAGGCGGATGACCAGATCCTGGCAATCAAGAATATCAGGGGAATATTACTTGAAGATTCTAAGAATGTCACCAGGGAAATGATCTCGACATCGCTGGTAGCATTGTCTGTGGGACAGCAGGGGTTGCGGATGGCCATCCCTGTTATCGCAAAGGCATTGAGTGAAAGGAGGCGTAGGATTGGGGAGCAACCCATCGACTTCATAATAGCAGAGAACATGAGGGACTCAGACAAGTTTCTGAAGAAGGAGCTTTCCCGGTACCTTCCTTCGGACTATCCGCTTAACAGGCTCATAGGACTTGCTGAGACGAGCATTGGTAAAATGGTGCCCATCATGTCGCAGAAAGATATTCTGGAAGACCCCCTTCAGGTATTTGCCGAACCTTACAATACCCTGATCGTAGCCAGGAAAGCATTTAAAAATCCGGTCCCTGAAGTAAATGATCTGGAAGCCAAAGACAATATTAAGGCCTGGGTCGACCGGAAACTGTTCATTCACAACCTGGGGCATGCCACGGCTGCTTACCTGGGATTCAGGGAACATCCCGGATCTGAATATATCTACCAGGTACTCGATGACCCTGGAATCCTAGAGGCGACAAGGCAGACCATGCTTCAGTCAGCCGATATCCTGATGGCCCTGCACCAGGGGGAGTTCACCGTATCTCAGCTCACAGCACATATCGATGATCTGCTTCACCGGTTCAGGAACAGGGCACTGGGAGATACAGTGTTCAGGGTGGGGTGCGATCTGTACCGGAAGCTCAGTCCTTCAGACAGACTGGTCGCACCCTTAAAAGCTGCGATTCAGTTCAGCAAACCATATGATTTGATCCTTAAATCTCTGCATGCTGCCCTTTCATTCCGCGCAAAGGATGAACAGGGGAATTACCTGCCGGCAGACGAACGATTTTTCGCTGAACAAAGGCTGGGGACCTCCCATATATTCAAAAACGTCTGCAAACTGAGCCTGCCCGAATGATCTTATTTCACAACAATGGTCACCTCCCCGGCTGACAGGCCTTGGGATTCAGCTTTCAATGTTATGTTACCGACCTCGGTAAAGGGGCGGATAATGGCCTGGGCCCTCCCTCTGTATGTTTTTATCACCGGCTTGTTCACGCTTGCCATATCATCCCGGGAGCCATTGCCGGTAGCTGCAAGTTCCCCGTTGCCGGTGAGTACAAGACTCACCTTAACCGATGCATCGTTAACCAGTTGCCCGTCCGCATCCACGGCTTGTATGGTTACAAAAGCCAGATCGTTCCGATCGGCATGAATTTCGGACCGGTCTGCTACAACTTTTATCCCTGCGACCTCTCCGCTTGTTTTGAATACTTTTGAAGCGATCTCCTCTCCATTCCGGTATGCTACAGCTTTCAGTTCACCCGGCTCATAGGCTACATCAAATGCAGCTGTAAACCTGGTTTCCGCCGATACGGCCTTTTCGCCGATCTTTTCCCCGTTCAGTTCAAGACTAACTTTATCTCCTTTTGTGAAGACCCTGACCTGAAGCGGTTGCCCTTCGTTCCCTGCCCAGTTCCAGCCTGGTTGTACGTCGGGCCAGCCCCACATGCTGGTCCTTTCGATCATCCCCACCGGAATGGGTGCATGCACAAGCATCTCCAGCTCGCTGTTATCCCACAGGATATCTTTGTAATACATCTGGGGCTTTTTTTCACCGGTAATATCAATATCCCCGCACCAGGCTACAAATGTGGTTGGAAATGTCTGAGTTTGTGAACCCATTGCAGCGAAAATGGTTTCCAGGTCAATGGGCACGCCGCTGTTAACGAGATCTTCCAGGCTGGGGGGCTCCGGGGTGCCTTCAGGGACATAACTCGTATTCCCTACTCCGGATTCTCCCAGGTAGTCCATGCCGGTCCACACGAAATCCCCGATCACAAAGGGAAGCTTCTCTGTTAACTGCCAGTATTCAAACGAATACAGGGGGAAGGTCTCACTTCCCCAGATGATCCTTTCGGGGAAGCGTTTATGATCTTCCTCATAATATCGCTCTTTGTAATTATACCCCACCACGTCAAGCAGGGTCATGTGTTCTTCCTGGTCGTACCAGCTGCTTTTGCCGGTGAAAACCCCTTGCATATCCTGCATGGCTTCGGACACCGGTCTTGTGGGGTCCAGACTCCTTACCTCTGCGATCAGATCTTTTGCGATGCTCAGGCCGCTGGGTTTTGCAGCTTCCATGATTTCATTGCCTATGCTCCACATGATCACCGAAGGGTGGTTTCGATCCCTGAGGATCCATGCTTCCACATCCTTTTTCCACCACTCCCTGAAAAACAGCTGGGAACCATCAGGCATGAATTTAGACTCCTCCCATACATCATATATCTCATCTACAACCAGCATACCCAGCCGGTCACAGGCCTCAAGGAAGGCCGTCGATGGCGGATTATGTGAACACCGGATCGCATTGAATCCGTTGGCTTTCATGATTTCAATCCTGCGTTCTTCAGCACGGTCAAATGCTGCGGCACCCAGCAGTCCGTTATCGTGGTGCATACAGGCACCTTTCAATACCAGGGGTTCTCCATTCAGGACCAACCCCATATCCACCGATATTTCTATGGAGCGGAATCCAAAAGTTTGTATATAGTTGTCATTGTTCTCTTCATCACTGACCATGACCTCTGCCTTGTAAAGATTAGGGGAGGAAATGGACCATAGCATCGGATCTTCTACTCTGATGCTCCCTGTGAAAACTGTTTTCCCTGATGCATCAATCTTCACGGGTCCCCCGGCCTCTCCGGCACGGGTGCCATCGGGAGCAAGAATATGAACGGAGACCTGCGCCTCCCTCTCCTGATCGCCATCATTCTGAACAGTGACCTCCAGGTTGACCTCCGCTGAGCCGTCAGTAATTTCAGGGGTGGTTATATAAACCCCGTAAACGGCCACATGAGCGGGATCTGTGACGATCAGGCTGACATTTCTGTAAATACCAGATCCGGAATACCATCTGGCGTTGCGGCCATAGTTGTTCACCTTCACAGCAACCACATTGTCCTCACCGCTTGAATTGAGAAGGGAAGTGATATCAAACCAGAAAGGGGTATAGCCATAGGGATGGTTCCCGGCCAGTTTTCCGTTCACCCACACCTGCGAATTCATATATACGCCATCGAATCGCAGGATCATGCGTTTCCCTTCATCCAGATCATTCAGCTTGAAATGCTTTCGATACCATCCGGTTCCGCCCATCACAAATCCGGTACCGCCTCCTCCCGGGCTGTTGACTGAAAAAGGTCCGATCTGCCCGGGAGTATCCTCACCGGGGAGGTCGGCAAGGCTCCAGTCATGGGGAAGGTCCACAGCAAACCATTGTGAATCATCATAGCCGGGTTGTTCAGCCCCGGTCACACTATCCCTTACAAATTTCCAGCCCTCATTAAAGTTCCGGTTGCGATCTGCAGCACTGAATTGATGATCCGTGCTGCAATGGACAGTTATCACAACCAGTAATAAAATGAACCAGGCTAATCCAGATTGATTTTTTCCTTTCATAGATATAAATTTTGAATCCTGCAGGCAAAGTTAACCCGGGAATCGTTCCGAATCAAACAGTTCATTTGCTGAATAATGTACTATATTTACACATCGAACCTCAAGTTCTTTAGGAACGGTCACTACAATGCAAATAGCCTTTGAAAAACTTGGTGTGGATACACAGGAACTTGTTCACTGTACAGAATTCAAACAGAAGCATTTCACTTCTCCTTTTCACATACATGAAGAGTTTGAATTAATCCTGATTCAAAAAGGCATCGGCAAACTGTATGTTGGAAATAATATAACCAATTACAGGGATGGTGATCTGTTTTTATTCGGCCCCGGACTGCCACACTGTTTTTACACCGCCAACGGGTTTGAGAAGTTAAACCATACCTCCCATGCTGTGGTTATTCTATTCAGGAAAGATTTTCTGGGAAGTGATTTCTACGACAGGACCGAAGGCAAAATGCTTGGAAAGCTCATTCAAAAATCGGATTACGGCATACAATTCCCGGGACAATCAGATCAGTTATTGCAACGGGTTCAAAAATTGAATCAGAAACAGAATCTCGAAAAACTTGCTTCCTTTCTTCTGATTCTGAACGAGCTGGCAGGTGAGAAAAACATGACACTTCTCAGCAGCAACCGAAATAGTGTCATTGCAGGCAATTTGAGTGAATCGAGAACCATTAACGATGTGATCCAGTACGTGGCCGAAAACTTCCAGGAGGATATTTCTTTCAGCCATGCAGCCTCACTGGCCACAATGCAAAAAGCTGCATTTTGCAGGTACTTTAAAAGAAAAACGAAAAAGACCTTCACTGAGATTGTCAATGAATTCAGGATCACACATGCGCGGAAATTGCTGTCAGAGACCGACAAAACCGTGGGTGAGATAGGTTTCGCGTGCGGTTTTAAGAATCTTTCTTATTTTAACCGGACATTTAAACAATATACCAGGCTTACACCCGGTCATTTCAGACAGCTGAACAAGGAAATGAACTGGGTATAAAGCACATTTACTTCTTCGTCATGTCAATCAGGAAACCTTACTTTCTGCTTTTAATTCCGCTCGTGCTTGCCTTTTTCGCGGTTGCCGATTATGGATTTTTCTTTCAGGCCGCAGTTCCGGGTAGTTGCGCGATCATCCTCCTGTTGCTGTTTCGAAACCAGCTAAAAACAGCTCGTGATTTCTGGTTTATCATTGCAGCCTTCCTCTTTTCCATAGCGGGCGACTGGTTCCTTTCGAATAAGGGGGAGAGTTCCGGGATGTTCTCTGCAGGGATCGGTCTCTATCTCCTGGCCCATGTGGGCTATCTCTGGTTCGCACTGAAAAATGGCCGGATGCATAAACTCTTCACTCTTGCTGTAGTTGCAGGTTTTTTGGTCTTTTTCTATTTGAAGCTTCTGCCTGCCATTGATGATAAAGTTTTAGTGATGGCTGTTTTATTATACCTGCTCATTTCATGCTTCTCTCTGGGTGCCGCTTTTGGGATCAGACTGTCTCCGGTTGTGAAGTGGACCTATTTTGCCGGGATTACGCTGATACTGCTTTCCGATACGATTATTGCCCTGAGTGAATTCGCATCGTATGGAGCTTTTATTTTCCTTATACATCCTACCTATTACGCCGCACATATGAGCATTACCTTTGCCCTTATTCGTAGAGGAGAGAAAGTCAGAGTATAGCATAGCGGAGTTCAACAGCTCCGGAGGAATATATTTTAGAATCAATCAGTTCCAGCCGAAAATCTCCAGGAAGCGACTCAAACAGTTCGATTCCATCAGGAATTATAACCGGCATGACAAAGACCAGCACCTCGTCGACCAGTCCACCCTGGATAAACAGGGTATTGGTTCTGCCCCCGCCTATCAACCAGATGTCTCCTCCCTTCTCTGCTTTCAGCTTTTTGACAAAATTCAGGTGATCCTCAGATATAAACTCCACATTTTCTGTAGGTTGAAGGTTCTTTCTGGTGGTGATCACATAATTCTTCTTACCCGCGTAAGGGAACTCGATCCCCCACTCCATCACCTGTGTATAAGTGGTGTATCCCTGTATAGTGGTATCGATGAAATCATAGAAATCTTTATACCCATGATCGGTCTGTTCGGGGTTCGGTATTGATTCCAGCCAGTCGACACTCCCCTCCTTCCTGGCGATCTTCCCATTCAGGCTCATGGCAATGTACAGTTTTACCTTTCTCATTATACCAGCCGTAGTTTACTCGTCCCTTATGCTGTCTGCCGGATTGGCCGTGGCTGCCCGGTAAGAGTGAAAACTCACTGTGAACATGGAGAGCATCAGTACAACCAGTATGACCAGGAGCAATATCATGAAATAAATATCCACCTGAAAATGAAAATGAAAGGCAAACTTCTGCAACCAAGCCCTGGCACCAAAGTAAGCTGGAATGGAGATCAGGCCACTGATGGCCAGCAGGTTGATTACCTCCCTCGACAAAAGTCTCATTACCACCTGCACCGAGGCACCCATGATCTTCCGGATACCGATCTCCCTGGTCCGCTGGTTGGTAGTGTAGGAGATCAATCCCAGCAGTCCAAGGCATGTAAGGAAAATGGAAAGTATGGAGAATACCAGTAATATCTGGCTGGTTCTCCTTTCCGTGGCAAACATTTTTTCAAACTCTTCATCCATCCAGGTATATTCAAAAGGAGCGTCGTTAGTGAGCTCCTTCCAAGTTTTTTCGATGTACGCTATGGTCTCGGCCCGGTTCCCGTCACCCAGCCTGATGGTAATAACCCCCTCCCAGTTCCCGGGCATAAAATGCATGGCCATAGGGGCTATCTCCGATTGCAATGAGGCAAAATTAAAGTCCTTTACTACACCAATGATCGGTAAGAAACTATCTTCCTGCCCATCCTGTCCGGGTTCCATGAACCTGTTATTTAACGGGTCCTCCAATCCCAGAGCCCTGACAGCCGATTCATTGATGACCACACCAAACGAGTCGGAAGGCATATCCCTGCTGAAAAATCTTCCGCTGGCCATCTCCAGGCCCAGGGCTTTGTCATATTCATAACTTACGCGTGTGGTAGCAAGCGTGAAGATCTCACTGCGGTCCCATCCCTCCAGCCAGTGTGCGTTATCCGAAAACTGATTGGTGGGAATATGCGTGGCGTTCGCTGCTGCTATCACATTCGAGTGCTGGGTGATCTCCTCCTTAAAGGCATCGATCCTGTCCTTCAGCAGGTCTGATCTTTTCAGCAATAAAAGGTTTTCCTTATTGAATCCGGGGTCCTTGTTCTGCATATAATGAAGTTGTCGATTGACCACAACAGTCCCCACAAGTATAACGATGGTCACAGTAAACTGAAGCACAATGAGCATGCTCCTGAGTAGGCCCCTGCCTGACCTGCCCTTTTCTGAGCGGAATACTTCAGCCGGCTTAAACGAAGCAAGAACAAAAGCGGGGTAGCTTCCGGCAGCCACTCCTACCACGACGGCGAAAGTGAGAAGTAAAGGAATGATCCAGGACCGGGCAAATATATCAAACTGAAGAGAAAGCTGGATCATATTGTCATACCGGGGAAGCAGAATATAGACCAAACCCACGGCTGCCAAAAGTGACAGGAGGCTTAATACTACTGATTCTGTGAGAAATTGTGCGATTAACTGCCTCCTTTTGCTGCCTACAACCTTTCTTAATCCCACCTCCCTGGCCCGGTTGGTGGAACGAGCGGTGGCAAGATTCATAAAATTCACCACGGCTATGGCCAGTATCAGGATGGCAGCTACCAGGAAAACATACACATAGAGCGGGTTCCCGTTGGGTTCAAACTCGTACTGCAAGTGTGAATGCAGGTGTATGTCTGTAATCTTCTGGAGCTTGTATCCGTAGGAATTCCCCGAGTCTTCGAACTGCTGGACATCGACTCCAAGGAATTGTTGTAACATGGGACCCACATATTTGGTCAGCATCTCCCCCATTTCTGATTCAAATGCTACCGGATCGGTTCCCTCCTTCAGGACTATATAAGTATAGAAGTTATGATTCAGCCAGTTGGTACTCCTGCTGTCGCCCAATGTTGATAAGGATCCCAGCATTTTGCAATGGAAATGCGAATTCTGGGGGAAATCTTCCATCACTCCGGTGATCACCGACAGGTTGGTATCCTGTTCGATCTTAAGGGTCTGACCCATGGGATCCTCATCCCCAAAGTATTTTCGGGCATACTCTTCGGTCAGAACAATACTTCTGGGTTCGGACAGGCATGTCTTTGGATCCCCCTTTAGCAACCTGAAACTGAAAACATCAAAAAATGTTGAATCGGCAAATATGAATTCGTCATCGGTTTCATGAAAGGTTACATCTCCCCGTTTCACAACCCATCCACCAGCTTTTCTAAGCCGGACCGCCTGCTCCACTTCCGGGTAGTCATTCAGAAGCGCTTCCGCCATGGGCGGAGAAGAGATGGCGTGACGCATCTCGGTGGCCGGCATGCTTCCGGAGATCCAGACCCGGTATATCCGGTCCGATTTCTCATGAAACCGGTCATAGGTCATCTCATTGATCACATAAAGCAGGATAAGAATGGTACTGGCCAGGCCAATGGTGAGTCCAAAAATATTGATTAAGGTATATCCTTTTTGTCGCCACAGGTTTCGCAGGGCAACCAGAAAATAACTTCTTAGCATATGAAAAAATTTCTAATAAGACGCAGAAGAAGTCAGAATGTCACAATAAAAGAGAATAATTCCAAATTCTTTTTCAAATCACGCCTTCATACATAATGCTCCCTGACGCAGGTTATTCATAACGCAGGGATTCCACAGGATTGGCAGTAGCCGCCCTGTAGGAGTGGAAACTTACGGTCAGTATGGCAAATAGAAGCACAAAGAGGGCCACCAGGATCAACACCATAAAATATACTCCCCACTGAAACTGCAGGTGAAATGCAAATTTCTGCAGCCAGGCCCTGACTCCAAAGTAGGCCGGGATGGAGAGTGAGGCAGATATCCCAAGCAGAAGTGCAGTCTCCCGTGATAAAAGTCTCATCACCACTTCTATGGAAGCACCCATGATCTTGCGGACGCCGATCTCCTTGGTGCGCTGAGAAGTGGCAAACGAGATCAATCCCAACAACCCCAGGCAGGTGACAATAATCGAAAGAATGGAAAAGATGGCCAGCAACTGGCTGGTCTTTCTCTCGTCGCTAAACATTTTTCCAAACTCCTCATCCAGCCAGGTATATTCAAAAGGATGCTCGGAGGTTATACTCTCCCACTTCTCCTTAATAAATGCAATGGTCCCCTTTCTGTCATCATCACCAAGCTTAACGATGATCTTTCCCTCCCAGTTGCCTGGCATAAAATGGATGGCCATGGGCCTGATCTCGCGCTGCATAGACTCGTAATTAAAATCCTTCACCACACCAATAATGGGATAGTATTCGTCCGGGTAACCATGGTAGCTTGGCTGCACGAATCTTGTGTTCAGCGGATCATCAATCTCCAGTACTTTCAGGGCAGCTTCGTTGACGACCACAGCCATGGAATCTGTTGGCATATCCCGGCTAAAAAACCTGCCCTCAACCAATTCAAGTCCAAGTACTTTATCAAAGTCATAAGAAGTACGGTACATGGCAAGTGAATAAATATCATCCGAGCCGCGTCCCTCCAGCCAGTGAGCGTTCCCCCAGTATCCTCCGGATGGAATATGGGTGGTATTGGCCGCACAGATCACATTGGAATGCGCGGTAATCTCCTCCTTGAACGCATCGATCTGCTGTCCCAGGACATCTGAACGTTGGATTACCAGTACATTTTCTTTATCAAAACCAAGGTCTTTTTTCTGCATATAGTTCAGCTGACGGTTCACAAATACCGTTCCAAGAAGGATGATAATCGTTGTTGTAAACTGCATGACGATCAGAAGTCTCCTCAAAACACTCCTGCTGCTTCCTGAACCTTTATTTGAGCTGAGTACTGCGGAAGGTCTGAAAGAGGCCAGTACAAAAGCCGGGTAGCTGCCCGAAAGTATCCCGATGAATATTGCAAAAAGAACCAACAATGGCAGAATCCAGGAGTGACTGAAAATTTTGAAATCCAGGTGCATCCGGATCAGATTATTGTATGCCGGCAGAAGGAGTTCAACAATTATAACAGCCACAAGCAGAGATAACAGGCTCAGTACAACGGATTCTGTAAGGAACTGCGAGATCAGCTGGGGTTTCCTGGAACCTACTACTTTGCGGAGACCCACTTCCCTCGCGCGGCTGGAGGATTGAGCGGTGGCCAGGTTCATAAAGTTGATCGCTGCAATCAAGAGGATCAAAATGGCAGCCCCCAGGAAAAGGTATACATAAAGCGGATTCCCAGGTGGTTCAATTTCATTACGAAGGTTAGAATGAAGGTGAATATCCTTCAGAGGCATCAGTTTGTATCCATAGGAATTGCCAGCTGCCTCGAATTGTTCCAGGTCAATTCCCATAGCCTTCTGCACGATCGGGCCCACATACTTGATGACCATATCGTAGAGGCTTGCTTCAAAGGCCTCCACATCTGTTCCTTCCCTCAGCAAGATATAAGTGTGATAATTCGTATTGACCCAATTCAGATCGTCATTATCCACCGGGAAGGTATTCAGGGATCCTATCATCTTGCAGTGGAAATGAGAATTCTGAGGAAAATCCTGCATCACACCCGTGATCACCGATACATTAGTATCCTGCTCAATTTTAAGCGTTTTACCTATGGGGTCCTCAGTCCCGAAATACTTATTTGCATATTCCTCAGTCAGCACGATGCTCCTGGGTTCAGCAAAGCAGCTCCCGGGGTCACCTTTCTGTAACCTGAAACTGAATACATCAAAAAATGTGGAATCGGCAAACATGAAATCCTGCTCCGTTTCGTTGAAGACACGATCACCGTTTCTTACAAGCCATCCACCCACCTGCTTGATCCTTACAACCTGCTCAACTTCGGGGTAATCAGAAAGCAAGGCAGCTGCCATAGGAGCCGAAGTGACTGCATCCTGCATTTCGCCGGTGGGCATCTTCCCTGAAACCCAGACTTTGTATATCCGGTCCGATTTTTCATGGAACCTGTCGAAAGAGAGCTCGTTAAAAACGTATAGAAAAATAAAGATACTGGTGGCCAACCCCAGGGCCAGGCCTAAAATGTTGATGGCTGCATAACCCCTGTTCCTCCAGAGGTTTCGCAGCGCAACCATGATGTAGCTTCTTAACATAATAATTAAGTTATATATTCAGGTAGAAGCGGTTAAATAATAGACGCGAAAACTATTTATATGTGACAAAAAATGAAAAGAATTTATTCATACCTCAGGCAGTTCACCGGATTCTGAAGTGCGGCCTGGTAAACTTTGCCTGTTATAGTAGCCGCCGTTGCTGCAAGAATGATCAGTACCGAATAAATATAGATGCCGGCTGTAAAGTCGAGCCAGTAATCCCAGATGCTGTCCAGCATCATCAGCGACAGGTAGTAACCTCCCACACAACCGATCAAACTGGATATAGCCAGGTTGATCAGGAATCCTTTGCTGAGTACCAGCCAGATGCGCAGTACCGGCGATCCCATCACCTTCCTGATCCCGATCTCCTTGGTCCTGTTCAGAATACTCAGGGAGACCAGCGTGTATAGACCGATCATAGAGAGAATGGTGGCTACAATAGCCAGAAAAATATAGATTTGCTTGATGCTGCGGTTGATCGCTTTCTCCTCCTGCAGGGTATCCTCCTGGTACATACCTTCAAATGGATAATTGGGTATCATTTTCACCCAGGTCTCCCGCAAAAAGTCAAGCACCCCGGGCAGATCTTCGCTGTTGGCCCTGACTGCCAGGGTCCGGTATACATCACTATCAGGGAGTTTAAGCATCATCGGTTCAATTTTCGCCCACATTCCGTTTGCGAAGAAGTCTTTTACCACACCTATAATCTCATACTGGATGGTATCGTTTACACGTACCTGTCTGCCGACCGGGTTCTCCCAGCCAAAGGCATCCACCATGTTCTTATTCACCACGATCGATTTCCCGCGGTCCGCCTCAACCCTGTCCGGATCAAACACCCTTCCATCCAGAACGGTCAACCCCATGGTCTGGAGGTAGCGGGGACCCACATCCATCACATCCACCTCCCGTTCCTGGTTCTCATCTTCAATGGTGCGTAAATACCAGCCGAAGCCAATATGTTCCTGCGTTCCTGCCACAGCTTTGATCCTGGGATCCTTTTCAATGGCTTCAAAATAGGAGGTGAAATTCTTCGGCTGGATCGGCACCACAATCAGTTCCTTCCGGGCATAACCCAGATCCGCTTTTTCCTGATAAATGGCATTCATGGAGAAGATAATCCCCGAGACTATGGAAAGGACCGAGATGGTGAACTGAAATCCCAGCAAGATCTTTGCAAGTGGCCCCCCCTTCCCCAACCTGGTCCTCGATTGGAGGATCTTTAAGGGTTTGAAAGAACTGATATATAGCGCAGGATAGGCTCCGGCCAAAAAACCGGTGAACAGGAGTAGCAATACCAGGAAGATCCAGAAACCGGGATACTGGCTGAACGAGAGGGTCAGTTTCATATATTCCCACATGCTTCCGTAAGCTGGTACCAGGATGGTGGCTCCGGCAATGCCTACCAGCAGGGCCAGGAAGCAAACAATGTAATTCTCAATCAGGAACTGGATCAGGAGAATCCTCCTTGTGCCACCCGACATCTTCCGGATGCCGATCTCCATAAGCCGTTTCCCGGCCGAAGCGATAGCCGTATTGGCAAAATTGAAACTGGCGATCAACAGCATCATCATCGCCATGAACAGGGGTGCCAGCACGGCCGCAGGATGTAATCCTGGATAGAGACTGTTGTTCCAGGTATCCCTCGAACGCTTATTCACCTCCTTCATGGGGATGATGTTAAATCCTGTTATGGTGAAGCTCTCGTTGGCACTGTTTTGTACCGCAACATATTGATCCAGATCCTGTTTGATCAACGGAACGTCTTCCGGGTCCGGAACCTGCAGGAAAAGCACCCTGGCAAACTGGCTCCAGTTAACGTCCTCCACGTGCCACATGGTAAGGAAATTTTCAATATTGGTCAGTATATCGATGCGAAAACTGCAGTTCAGGGGCAGATCCTCAAACACACCGGCAACCGTATAGGTAAACTCTATGTTTTCATCATTAAAAATGGTGATGGGCTGTCCGACGGCCTCCTCCTTCCCATAGAGTGCGGTGGCCATTTCCTGCGATATAAGTACATTATTCGGGTCCACAAAACCCTGTTGAGCCCCGTCTACTATGTGAAAAGTGAACATATCCAGGAAATCAGGATCCGCGTAGGTTACATCGCGATTAAAATTTTCAATGCCAACCTTTACAGGTGAATAGGAAAGCATCAGTCTTGCTGCTCTTTCTACAGCCGGGAGCTCCTTTACAATATCGGGTCCCAGTGGTGCAGGTACGATCCCGAACTCCTGCTCCCTGTCCTGCATCTGGCGGTTGGATGTGACCCTGTATAAATCCCTGAAATTTTCATTATTCCGGTCAAAATCATAACCGAACATATGATTAAAATAGGCTACGATACAAACGGCCAGTGCGATACCCAGTCCCAGTATATTGATCAGGGCATAGATCTTGTTCTTATAAAGGTTCCGTAAAGTGACCAGGAGATAATTCCTAAACATCAGGTATTTATTAGAAAATTTGGTATTCTGTATGTTTCAAATAAAGACGTCATGGGATCTTGAAAGTTACAGGGGATGCCTAATTCCGGGCTGCAGCCCGGATCCTCCTCCATGAGTCGTCATCAGCAGGTGGCGGGGCCAGCTCTTCAGGACTTTTCTGGACCAGTGACAGAGCTCCGGTATCACAGGTACTGATGCAGAGGCCGCAACCATAACACCTGGAACGTTCCACCTGGCACAAACCATCCTCCATGGATATGGCTTCGAAGGCACAGCGTTCCAGACAGAGTTCGCAACCACTGCACAGATCCGGATCCGATACTGCATAGAAATCAGAACGGGCGATGGAGTTTTCACTTCCATATTCAACCATCCCTCTCAGTACCCCGCAGGAGCAGGTGCAGCAATTGCATACATAATAGACCTCTGTCTGGGCATTGTTTACAGAGTGTACCAGTCCCTCTCTGTCGGCATCAGCCAGTATCTTTAATGCCTCTTCATGTGAAATGGTTTCAATCTCTTCAGACTTCTGGAAAGCTCCGGGTTTGGGTGAGAAGACCAGGCAGTTCTTTACGGTATGGTTACACCCCTGACCAATCAGCTTCTTCTGAACACGGCAGATGCAATCCAATACCCCCCAGGATTGTGCCTGGTCCAGGTAGGTTGAAGCTTTTTCATAGGGCATCACATCGATATCCACCGGAATTGCCTTTTCCATAGGGATGATGCGGTGGACCGAAGGTTGTGTAAGCATGGTTTGGTGGAACCGCTCATGGTAATACTGCTCAAACAGTTCCGCAAATTCCTGATCGATTTTTGCATTCTGGCGTTCATAAAATCCCACCACCATGGGAAGAAGATGAAATACAAACCCACGTCCCTCCTCACGTTTCACATCGATCAGGCCCCGTTTCACCATGCCGATCAATCTCGATTTTATTTCCGCTTCCTCAAGATTGTTCGCTTCAGCAATCTCTTTCAGGGACCTTGGTTCCAGGCTGAGAGACGAAGCGAGTGCCGCATCTTCGGGAGTAAAAAGTTTCGCAAGCAACTTCAGTTCCACACCACTTTCGGTCCTGGGAAATCCATTGGGGATCCGGTCCAACTCATTGGCCAGTTTCTCATAATCATTATTCATATCTGAGGGATTTTACGGGATTAGAAGATGCTGTCTGGTATACACGCAGTACCACAGTGATGGCGGCAATAATAAAAGCCAGCAGGGTACTGATAATAAAGATCCGCGGCTCAATGGTAATCCTGGACGGGTAATCCTGTAACCAGTCTTTCATAAAGAAGAAACCCAGCGGCCAGGCTAGCATGGTGGCCATCAGGACCAGCCATATATATTCACGTGAGAGCGATATCAGGACACTTGAAATGGAGGCACCCATGGCTTTCCGGATACCCACCTCCTTGGTTCGCTGCGCTGCACTGAAAGAGGCGAGGCCGAGCAATCCCAGTGCTGCAATGAAAATGGCCAGCACTGAAAAGATGTTGAATATGGTGGCTGTTTTCACCTCGTTGTCATACAGTGCTGCCAGGTCCTCCTCCAGAAAAGTCAGCTGTATGGGCTGCTGCTCCCTGAAAGAATTCCAGACTTTCCCGATATACTCCAGTGTATTGCCGGTATTATTGCCGCTGATCCTGGCAGTCAACTGGTATTTTTGATTACTGTTGAACCTGATGATCAGTGGCTTCATCTCCTGGTGAAGCGACTGAAAGTGAAAATCTTTCACCACACCAATAATGGGATTTGCAGCGCTTGTCTCCTCCCCGAACTGTGTATAGAGGCGCTGATTCAGGGGGTCATTCAGGCTGAGTGCCTTTACAGCCGCTTCACTCAGGATCAGTGCAACGGAGTCGGTAGGATTACCTTCCTGGAACCATCTGCCCTCAACCATTTCGAGCTGATAGGTCTCCTGAAAATACCAGTCCGCCATGATATTATTAATGGCGTGTGTTTCATTGGCGGAGGCTCCTTCAGGAAGGTAGGCATTGTCTCCTATCAGTCCGCCCGGTACCGCACTCGACACGGTCGCCTGGGTGATGGATGGATTTTTTAATAACTCCTGGCGAAAGGCTTCAACCTGGTCACCAAGCACGTAAACCCTGTCGATGACTACCAGGTTCTTCTTGTTAAAGCCCAGCTCCTTTGATTGCAGATAGTTCATCTGGCGGTTGACCACCATGGTACAGATGAACAGTACGATGGTAACAACAAATTGAAAAGTGACAAGCAATCTCCGAAGCAGGGTTCCCCTGGCTCCCCGATTGGCTCCGCTCTTGAGTACATCTACCGGTTTGAACGATGAGAGAAAGAAGGCAGGATA
>Ga0075308_1000018_pt1 | contig 78975 bp, 72 predicted proteins | sample Joice_ThreeSqA_D_3_FD_120062 | JGI IMG/M metagenome (GOLD analysis project Ga0075308, IMG submission 120062) | Natural and restored wetland microbial communities from the San Francisco Bay, California, USA, that impact long-term carbon... | ecosystem: Environmental > Terrestrial > Soil >... | reverse complement strand
GATGACCGGCAGCCGCCAGGCAGGAATGAAGCCGCCCCTTGGCCACTTTGACCCCCACTTCGGAAACCTGGACCGTGCAGGATTTGCTAAAGGAGTTAGCGGCCGAGCATGAGGCCCTGCGGAAGCGAACACCATAATCAAAATGGTGTCTATCTCTGGTTTGATGCCTGCCTGTTCGATCAGTCAATGCTCTGTCACCTTCTGGCATATATGGGATTGCTGGGAATCGAGGGGGTCGACCTTATCTGCGTCGATGCTTTCCAGGGAATCGAGCCGTATCACGGCCTTGGCCAACTCTCGCCCGACCAACTGGAGACCAACTCACCGGTGCCATCATGACCTGTTTTAGAGCCCCATTATTTCTCTGGTCTCCTTTTTGGTGTCGCCCAGTTTGTAAGGGGTGAAAACCAGCAGCCCGATCAGGCAGGACAGCGCACAAACCAGCCAGATGACCCTGACTCCGAGCGGATTTTCGGCACTGTATCCGAAGGCGGAAAAGACGCCCGCCAGAATCAGGGAACACATCGCCCAGCCCGTCTTGCGGACAATGCCGTATATTCCGTAGTAAATGGCCTCGCGTCTTTGGCCGGATTTCAATTGATCATAATCGGTCAAGTCAGCAATGATGCCCAACACGGCCGCAAACATGCCGCCCATGGGAATCGCAGCAAAGGGAAAGATCAGGACGGCCTGGATCATCGGGGATAGCGCCTTTGAATAACCAACGAAAAAATTGAGTATAAAGCCCATCATCATGGCCAGGATAATGCCCCTAAAAACCTTTCTTTTGGGAAATTTTTTCAGCAGCCAGTACCACATCGGTGTTGAGGCGGCCATCAGAATAATCACCTCACCCATCAGCAAAGAGGCGTCGGCTTCCTTGCGACCCAGAATCAGGGTCGTGGTATAGGGCACATTCATCAGCATGAGCTGATAGGTCAGCTGAACGAACATGACCATCAACGAAAAAGATAAAACCTGCCGGTCCGCAAAGACTTCTTTTACGACTTTAAGAAAGCCCGCCGTTTGAACCTCGGATACAGCAGGAAAGCGTTCTTTGATTCCGAAGAGGGTCAGCTCCCCGGCGACAAAGGCGGCCCCTCCCAGGATCAGGGCCATGGGAAAAGCGCCCAGCTTTTGAAACAGGGGACCGGACAGCCCGCCGCCCACAAGTGCTCCGAACACCCCGATGGCCACCCCGATAGAAGCAATTTTGACCCGTTCCTGGTTCTGATCACTCATCTCCGGCAAAACAGCGAACCAGGGTATCAGGACCCCGGTGTACCCCCAGTAGTAAAAAAAGAGTACAACGGCCAATGATATGGCATTCACCGGGCTGTTGCCGGTTGCCGGAGGCAACCAGACCAGGATGAAAGCCAGGAAAAGAATCGGCGTCGAAATGAAGATGTAGGGTTTTCTTCTTCCCCATCTGGACCGGGTGCGATCGCTCAGATAGCCGATCAGGACATCGCTAACGGCATCCAGAATCCGTCCACCCGCCAAAATGATTCCGATGGCTGCCAGGGAAACATACTGTGTTAGACCGGAATCTTTCGGCGGGGCATAGAAATAGGGCAGCCAGGCATACAAAACCGTGTCATAAACGTTAAATGAGAATCCCGCCATGTTATACAGGATGATCTCTTTTAGCGTCACACCTGCCTGCGTTTTAGCACCAGATTGCTCGTGCATCACTTTCCCCTGATCCCGGTTGATATAATATTAAGATTCCCACTCCGCCGCATAAAAATCATCCAGTGACCGTGCTGCCGCCAGTCTTACATAGGCATCCAATTCCTTTAATAGCTTTGGGTCGAGCGCTATCTCCTGGTGATTTGCCAGAATATTCCGCGCTTCTTCCCGGGCTCTTTCCAGCATTCCTTTCCGGCCGCCTTTTTCCCAGGTTTCCCGCTTGTCCTGGTCAACAATCTTAGAATAAAACAGCTCCTGCTTGAAATGTTCCAGGGTGTGCGACTCCATAATATAGGTTCCGTTCGGTCCGACCTTTTTGATAACATCGAGGGCCAGGGTATCATCTGTGACTTCAATACCGTTTAAGGCCCGTTTGACCGTTCCGATCAAATCATTGTCGATCACTGCCAGCTCATGCCCGCCCGCAATGCTTGATTCAGTCGTGCCGACGCAGGTAATGTAGTTGGCGCCGGCCATGGCCGCCATCAACATGGTGCGCACCCTTTCAACACCGCATTGAATATCGAAGGATTTCGATTCCGTACCGCCGGCCACTACGCGGCAGGGAATATCATAGGAATGTGCCAGCTGGGTGCAGGCGGCACTGATCAAACCTGTTTCCACCGCCCCCAGGGTGGTGGTGCCGGCTTTCATTTCGGCCACGGTTGAAACGCTGCCGTAAAGGACCGGCGTTCCCGGGTTAACCGCCTGGGCCATGATGATGTGCGCCAGAACTTCGGCATTATGCTGCACCAGCAATCCGGCCAGGGTAACGGGGGCCGTGGTTCCGGCCATAGCTTCGGGTGAAACCAGGGCGGGTTGCCCGTATTCGGCCAGTATCATCAACCCTTCCAGCTGGGCCTGGATGGTTGCCAGCGGGCTTTGAATGCTGACAATGGTCGCAAAGGGGTGTTTGTTCTTGACCGCTTCACGACCGCCAGCCACCAGCAGCAGCATTTCCATCATATCGCGGGTTGCCATAACACCATAGGCTCCCATGCCGAAAGACTTGCGACAATTTTTGGCCCAGGAGCGAATCGCCTCCACATGGATGGTGTGCATGGGAATATCATTGGGCCAGATATCCATCTGGTTGGACACAATATGGTCCAGATGTTCAAAGAGAATCAGATGATTGGTCATATCTTGAAACGTTGTCGGCCGGTATGCCCCGGTCTCAAGATCGCTAATGTTGATCAGGGTTCCCAGCCCGCCGAAGATCTGGGTCTCAGGGTTGATTTTCCACTGCAGACCCGGATCCGCGCCGCAGAGAGTGAACTCCCGGGGAGCCTTTTTGACATATTCGGCGACAAAATCCGGTTTGAATCTGACCCGTTTTTCGGTTTCATTGACTTCACATCCCAGGTCTGCCAGCAGTTGACGCATCTTTTTCAATTCAACCTTGATGCCGACCTCCGCAAGCACTTCAAGCGAATGCCGGTGAATGATCTTTATCTCCTGGGCATCCAGCACCTCCAGCTTGCTGATTTTCATTGTCACCCCCTGTACACATGCGGTAGAAAGATGATAACCAAAAACTTTGGTCATTTGTATTAGATTGGATCTAAATGTCAATAAAAAGGGGGCTATGGTGAAAGAAAATATTGATAAGCAGTGGAGTTTCGATACCTTGTGCGTCCATGCCGGTGAGGGGGTCGACACCGATACAAAGGCCATCCGCCGGCCGATTCACATGGCCAATTCCTATGAGTACCCCATAGATTTAACCGAACTGCTGGAAACGCTTTCGTGGGAGCATCTGGATAAATTTCAGTATACCCGGGAGCACAGTCCAACCCCCCGGCATTTAGAAGAACGGTTGGCCGTTCTCGAAGGCGGCGAAGATTGTATAGTGTCCGCCAGCGGAATGGGCGCCATTGCCGCCACTTTTTTTACTTTGCTCAATTCGGGCGATCACATCGTCGCATCGGAAGTCAGCTATACCGGCACTCAGAAACTGCTTGGCTTTCATCTGCCGAGATTCGGGGTTGACGTCAGCCTGGTTGACACCACCGATCCGCAGGAAGTAAGTCATGCTATCCGAAAGGATACCAAGGTGGTCTATGTCGAGACCCCCGGCAATCCGATGGTCGGTATCAGCGATATTAAAAAAATATCTGAGATGGCCCATGCGGTCGGCGCCACGATGATCGTAGACAGTACCTGGTCCGGGCTGATAAACCAACAGCCACTTTCCCTCGGTGCTGACATGGTGATCCATAGTGCAACCAAATATATCAACGGTCACGGGGATGCGCTTGGCGGAGCGGTAATCGGGCCCCAAAAAATGCTGGCCGACATCAGAGAATACGGCATCGTCCATCTCGGTGCCTGCATCAGCCCGTTCAATGCCTGGTTGATCCTCAGGGGATCGGTGACGCTGCCGATGCGGATGGAGAAGCACTCTCAAAACGCACTGGCTGTGGCGTCATATTTGGAATCGCACCCCAAAGTGAAATCCGTCACCTACCCTGGATTGAAAAGCCATCCCGGCTATGAAGTTGCCCAAAAGCAGATGAAGGCACCTTCCGGCATGCTGAATTTTAATCTTAAAACGGATATGATGGCCCATTTCGATTTTCTCAAAGAACTGCAGCTCATCACCCATGCCGTGTCACTGGGTCATGACCAGAGCCTGATGGTCTATATCCCCACCGAATTCTTTTTCGAGGATATGGTCGTATTTAACGATGCTCAAAAAGAAAAGTATGCCGGACTGATGGGCGAAGGGATATTCCGTTTCAGTGTTGGCATCGAAAATTCAGAGGATATCATCGCGGATTTAAGACAGGCCCTGGACAAGATGCCATAAAGCACCGCCAAAGGAAAAGCAGGCGGAACTCAGCTCTTCAAATTCCCCACCGTTTGGGGGTTTCCCTCTAATTTTGCAGGTTGCATATCAGGAAGTTCTCGTCAAAAACGGGTTCAATGCGATAAAGGCCAAAATTTGGATTGACAATTTTAATTAGGCGCCATATTATTTTTTACCTGATAATTACGTTTCAGAGGAATTATCCCTATGTTTTTTCTGAAAGACCTTCCGACCGATATGCCGTTGCAGGAATTTTCCAGGCGCTTTCCAAATATGAACCCTTCGGCCCTCAAAATTTGTGCCGAACTGATGCGCACCGGAAGCGACCTGCTGGCGGCCTTTGAAACCGTATTGGGTAAATACGGTTTGTCCCAGGGGCGCTTTCTGACCCTCATTGTGATGAACCGCACGCCGGATACAGAGATTAATCCGTCAACCCTGGCCGAAAATTTGGGGGTGAAGAAGGCCACTATGACCGGTCTTTTGGATGGACTGGAAAGAGATAATCTTGTTGAGCGCGTGGCTGACCCCCGGGATCGCAGAAAGACAGGCATTCGACTGACCGCCAATGGGCGAGAGCTGCTGGATGAAATGCTACCGGATTATTACCGCCTCATGGCCAAACTGACCGCCAGCCTGAGCGAGAATGAGCGCCAAACAATGATATCCCTTATCGGAAAAGTCAACCGGAACCTCTCCATAGCAATTAGTTAGGTACCTAATCATTTTCTATCAGGTTATCATATTGGCCACATAAAGTCCGATAGATGACCGCATTTTTTTTGGTCGCGACCAATTATGACCTTACAAACCAGCTGACCGGGCGACGAAGGCTGACCGGATCCGGATAATTTTTTAAATAGCCGACCCGCAGCATGAACTGCGGAACAACACCGGCCGCGTGGTTGGCAGCAATTTGCTGCATACCCTCTTTTTCTTCCAGGTACTGGGTCATGGGTTGAACGGCCAAATTTCTTTCCCGGGCCATCAGCGCCATCCTTTCAAACCGCCTGCCGGTTTCAATCAGATCGGCTACCGTTTGACCCTCGCTGGTGATAATCAGCCAGCCTCCGCCCTGGCGGGCAAGTTTGGCCGTTGTGTCGATACTTTGTTTCCGGAAACTCGGCTTCTCAAAATCCTGGGGTTTGATAAAATTTCTGACAAACCAGCCTTTGAAGCCTCGGATCTCCATGCCTTCAACCGTCAAACCGTCACGGTAGCGCTCGGCATCCTTGTTGCTGAGTCTAAGCCAGCGAACCAGCTCCTGCTGGGCGTTTTCCCGGTTAGCCTGAATGCGGAAATTTTCGATGGCCCCCTCTTCAATACAGTCGGCATGCTCGGTGCCCTTTGGGAAGTAGAACAGCCGGTCTTTTAAAGGCTCAGACAATGCATGTATATCCTCTTTTTTAATTTCATCAGGAAGATACCCCTGTTTAACAGTCATACGCCGTTTAAGGCGTTCGAGGGGATAGTCGATAGACCCTGTATTTATTAAGGCAACCTTAATTATATCCTGCTCAAACGGATTTTCGGCAATGATCTCCATTTTTGCCTTAAAGCCATAGGTGCCGGCAGCAAGCGCAAGGTTTTCGGCAAACGCACCGATTGACAGAAGGGCCTCCCGGTTGTCGGGATCTACTTCAGGCAGTCTGCGCTGGGAATCCAGGCCAATGACCCATTCATTTTTTTTGACGACCCTGACATACCAGGGCTGGGCATTGTGTCCGCTAGGAGCCAGTGCGGCATGATACAGGATAGCGCCACCGGTTTGATCCAGCTGATTGTTTACTGGAGTTGCAAAATCCTGTTGCGGCAAATCCGCACGACGAAGGCTCGAGCAGGCTGAAAGCAGCGATCCGGTCCCGACGGCCATTGAACCCGCTGCCAGGGTTCTTTTTAAAAAACTTCTTCGATTTATGTTCATGTTGACCTCCGGTTTGTTAGAGAATAGTTGATTGGTTTATTGGTTGATTCGGAATTTCCGGAAAGCATCATGCACATGTCCCGGTCTATATTGCGAATTTTTTTCGATATTTAGCAGCGAAAATAGTCACCTATTGGTGACATTTTGGACAAAAAATTTTCTCAACCTACCTGGCATTGCCTGCATACAGGCCTTGAATCATGGTATTCATCGCGTCTTCCAGCCTTTGCCAGCCCGCCTCCGAATCCAGGTCGACCCCATTATAAAAGCGAATCTGTCGTCCACGGCAAATCAGATAACTGATACCCGCACCGATAATCGCACCCATTGCCGCGATATCCGGTCCCCCCGGGGTTGCCGTAAAGAACATGTCAAAAAAATTCAGCATCGTCGTCTCCCGGATCGTTTCCAGCTCAACGGTCAGTTCGTTGCGTTCGACCATCTCCCAGGCCATGATTTCCTGGGTAAGCGGCCGTTTGCGGATGGCCTGCAGAAAATTTTTACCCAGCTGAGACAATTGCCCGGTTACAGGAAGCCGGCCGAAGGCCTCGATATCACCGCCGGCGAGTTCCTTTATGGACGGCCAGAAATTGCCTTCACGCCCGAAAGCCGCAATAAGCCCAGGCATCCCATCGAAATAGCGATAGATTAAAACCTTGTCCACACAGGCTTCCCGGGACACCGCATTGACCCCTAGTCCCGTAAAGCCTTCCCGGGCCAACAGGGTCCCGACAGCCTGAATCAACCTGGCGCGTGTTGCCTCCCGATCGCGAGTAAAAACCTGTTTTTTCTTTCCGGCAGACCTCATAAGCCCTGTTTATGTCACCGATAAGTGACTTTGTCAAGCTTTTTTCTATTAACTGTTGATCAGCCAATGCCCATCATTAAATTTGCATTGCCGAAGCCCGTGTGGTAATTTTATGGGCAGTATTACGAGAGCCCATTTGATCCACGGCTTATCCTGGATTCTGGTGCGGGGGTGCCGGTAAGGCCGGTACCATTAGCAGGGTCGACCTTTGCCGCCGTGTCACGCAAGGAAGGTGAAAATGTCCAAAAACTCAGCTGTTACGATTCATAAAAACATCACGCGTCCCGCTGCCGATATCATCAAACAATTTGAGGTTCCAACCGGCTATATCGCTGACGTTCAGGGGCGTCGCGGGGCGCTTGACTGCGGGATCAAGCCGTTATTTGATTTTCCCGCCTTCGTCGGTCCGGCCGTCACCGTCAAAACGGTGCCCGATGACAACCTGGTTGTTTTCGCGGCCATGGGTGTTGTTCAGGCCGGCGACGTCCTGGTTATCGCCACAGACAATTGGACCGGCTCAGCCGTACTCGGGGATCTGGTGGCTGCGATGTTTAAAAACAGCGGAATCGTCGGTGTGGTAACCGATGGGGCCGTCCGCGATCTAACCGGTCTCCGCCAGGTCGGGCTGCCGGTTTATGCCCGGGGATTGAGCGCCAACTCATCCCAGAAAAACGGGCCCGGCTCCATTGGCGGGCAAATCAGCATCAGCGGCGTCATCGTTTGCTCCGGCGATCTTATTGTCGGGGACAGCGACGGCATCGCTGTTTTATCCCGGGAGAAAATCCCGCAGGCTTTAGAAGGTATTAAGGCGGTGCGTGAAAGGGAGCGTGCCATTGAAGAACATATTACTGCCGGGATGACCATGCCCGATTGGGTCAAAGCGTTTCTGGAGAGTGACCGGGTAACATACATCTCGTAAAATAAAATTATGAAAATGGAGGAAATATGGAAATTTGCACCAAAGTCGATAGTTTATCCTGGGTACCTCATCCTATCGCAGCCGGGGTCAAAATCAAACCGCTGGTTACAAAAAAAGATGATGGCCTGGACGTTACCTGTGTTCTGGTAAAAATACCATCCGGCATAGAGATTCCCGAGCATATCCATGAAACCCAGACCGACATCCTTTACCCGCTGCAGGGAAACGCCGAGATGTATGTTGAAGGCGCCGGAAACTTTCCGTTAAAGCCGGGGATCGTCGTCCGGGTACCTATAGGGACCAAACATAAGATTTTTAATGTGATTGAAGAACTTCTGGTATATGATGTATTTCAGCCGGCAACCACTTAGAAAGGAAATAACAATGATTAAAGGGATCGAACATCTGGGTATCGTCGTCAAAGACATCGAAAAGAGCCTGGATGCTTTCAACGGCATCAGCATTGAACTATCCGAACCCTAAACCCAGGAGAATTCTCAATGAAAAATTCAGGAAATGACCTTCATCAGCGGCTTCGGACGCTGGCACAAAATCTATGGTGGACATGGCACCCGGAGGTGATCGGGCTTTTTACGGATCTGGATCCGCATCTCTGGCGCGAAGTAGATCATAATCCGATGGCGTTTTTGAACCGAATCAGCCCGGAGCAGATCGAACAGCGCGCATCGGAGCTGGTGCTTCACAGCCGCATAAACCACGCCTTTCGCCGGTTGAATGAATATTTAACAGCGTCCCAGACCTGGGGAGCCATACATTGCGGAAATCTCGGGAATCAGCCGGTTGTCTATTTTTCAGCCGAATTCGGCCTGCATGAATCCCTGCCGATTTACTCCGGCGGATTGGGAATTCTGGCCGGAGACCATCTCAAGAGTGCCTCCGATCTGGGAATACCGTTGATCGGAATCGGTCTTTTGTATCACCAGGGTTATTTCATCCAGCGCCTGAACAGGGAAGGCTGGCAGGAAGAAGAATATGTCGACCTGGATCGAGAGCAGTTACCGCTGGTGCCCTTAACCCAGGCCGATGGCCAACCGCTGATCGTCCGCATCGACACCCGCGACGGCGTCCTATCGGCCATGTGCTGGCAGCTTCAGATCGGTCGGGTGCGACTGGTTTTGCTCGACTCAAATGTCGACGGCAACACGGATGAAGACCGGATGCTGACCTCCCGCCTTTACGGCGGCAACGATCGCACCCGGATTCGGCAGGAGCTGCTCTTGGGCATCGGCGGTGCGCGTGTCATACAGGCGCTTAATATATTCCCGGGCGTATTGCATCTAAACGAAGGCCACAGTGCCTTTGCTATTCTTGAAGAAGTCCGCCGGGTGATGCAGGCTGACGGCATAACGTTCGACAATGCGCTGCGACGGGTGGCAATTTATACCGTATTTACCACGCACACGCCGGTACCGGCCGGACATGACCGCTTCTCTCCGGCGCTGGTAGAGGAGCATCTGGGAGTTTTCCGGGAAAAGATAGGCCTGTCACACGACGGATTTATGGCCCTGGGCCGCGTGAATCCCGGCGATGTGAACGAGCCCTTCTGCATGACGGTCCTGGCCCTGAAAGGCTCACGGCACGCCAACGGCGTTTCGGCCTTGCACTCCGATGTCAGCCGGCGAATGTGGCACGGCCTCTGGCCGAACCGGCCTGAGGCCGAAGTCCCCATCGGCCATATTACCAACGGTGTTCATGTGCTCTCCTGGATCGCCCCTCAAATGCACAAGCTGTTTGAGGCACAGTTGGCCCACAATTGGCCCACCCGGATGATACACGCGGACATGTGGGAAAAGGTGGCTGACATCGATGACGGCGAACTGTGGGAAATCCACCAGATCCTCAACATGCGGCTGATTAATTTTGTCCGGCGGCGATTGCTTCGCCGGGCCGAACGGCTGGGGGATAAAGATACTATCAGCGACTTCGATCAGATCCTGGATCCCAACATCCTGACGATCGGCTCGGCCCGTCGGTTGGCAACCTATAAACGGGGAGACTTGATTTTATCCCAGCCCAAACGACTGATCAGCCTGGTAAGCAATCCGGACCGGCCGCTTCAGATTATCTTTGCCGGCAAAGCGCACCCCCGCGACGATGAAGGCAAAAAGATACTGCAGCGCATTATTCAGTACGGCAACAAGCCGGAACTCAAACGGCGAATTGTTTTTGTAGAAGACTACGATTATAACGTGGCCCGCCACCTGGTTCAGGGAGTGGACGTGTGGCTGAACACCCCCCGGCGACCGCTGGAAGCCTGCGGCACCAGCGGACAGAAGGTGGTTCTCAATGGCGGGTTGAACTTTTCAATTCTTGACGGATGGTGGAACGAGGCGTTTAACGGCCGCAACGGGTTTGCCATCGGTCACGGGGGTATGCACAGTGATCCCGAGGAACAGTCCCGACGGGATTCCGAATTTCTGTATCAAACTCTGGAGCAGGAGGTGATACCGTTGTATTACGAGCGCAATGCGAGCGGGATTCCCCACAAATGGGTGAAGCGGGTCAAGGATTCCATGCAAATTCTGGGTTGGCGCTTCTGTGCCGACCGTATGGTCGGGGATTATGCCCTGCGATTCTATCTCCCGGCCTCCGGTTCCAAATCGGCTGCAACGAGATAAAGGCCCCAAAGGGTGAAAAGCGACACACTTTACAACCAGCGCCTCAACCGTATCCTGGCGGCCGTTGATCTGAAAAAACCCGATCGCACGCCGGTGGTTCTGGAATACTCCGGCTTTGCCGCCCATGTGACCGGTACTAAAATGGCCGAGTTTCTTAGTTCGCCCGCCAAAAACCTTGATACCATGATCCAGGCTTTTAAAATTGTCGGCGATGGTGATGCCATCAACTACGGATCGTTCTGGCCTTACGGTCTGTGCTATGACTACATGTCAAAGGTCAGAGTACCGGGAGTTGACCTGCCGGAAGATGAAATGTGGCAGGTCGTGGAAACCGAGCTGATGACAAGGGATGACTATGATCTCATTTTAAGCAAGGGCTGGCCGGCGTATTCTAACGCATTTTTAACGCAAAGAATTTTTCATGAAGTGCCGAATGAATATTTGCCGCCCCGCAGAAAATCACCGGATGCCCAAAAAGCATGGCGCCAAGAAGGTGTGCCGGTTTTAAGCGGCGGCGACGTGACCACCCCATATGAATTGCTTTGCGGATCGCGATCGTTGATGGAATTTTCCATGGATTTATTTGATATACCGGATAAAGTAATTGCGGCCATGGAGGCCATTGTGCCCTACCTTGCCGGCAAGGGTATCCGGCGCGCAAAGCAACGCGGTTATCCCCTCGTCTGGATTGGGGGCTGGCAGGCGGCCCCATGCATGTTATCCCCTGAAATGTGGCGGCGTTTTGTCTGGCCTTATTTCAGCAGGCTGGTTTACGAAGTAGTTGATGCCGGCTTAATCGCTTTGCTCCATCTGGATTCGAACTGGACCCGGGAGCTTGAATGTTTCCGAGAGCTTCCAATGGGCAGGTGCATTATGGCGCTCGATGGTGAAACCGATATATTCCAGGCCAAAAAAGTGCTCGGCGACCACATGTGTATTATGGGAGATGTGCCGGCCGCCATGTTGTTTCTGGACACGCCGGATAATGTCTATGCCTATTGCACCCGGCTGATCCGCGAACTTGGCCCCGAGGGTTTTATTCTGCAGTCCGGCTGCGATATACCGGCAAACGCCAAACTGGAGAATGTGCAAGCGATGGTTGCCGCCGCCACGGGTAGCTAAATTGGTTTTATGTCAATTAAACTGGTTCCAGCCGGTTCTTGTACGTTGTGCAAATAGCGCAAGGCTCATAGTTTAGAGCTCATAGCTCATAGCAAAAGGACTCAATCCTTTCAACTATCAGCTATGAGCTGTGAGCTATGAACTTTTTATCCAGCCTGGAGCTGGTTGCACCCACCTGACCATACTACCCTCGTAAAACCATTTGTTCGGAAAACCCCGACGCCTGATAAAGACCGGATTTTCCGACCACTTGATTATTTGTTCATAGGCAGCATGCAGTTTTCTAAAACCGGCCGCATCACCGCCCAAGTCGGGATGATGTCTCATGGCCTGTTTGCGGTAGGCGGACTTTATTTTGCGTTCAAGGCCCGGTGTATTCAAATCTGATTTCTGAAGCTTAAGAAACATTAACGATTTTTTCAACTTGGCCGGTTCCCGAACCTCCACCGGTCTGAGCGGCACTGAATCTGCATCTTTACTTTTGGCTTTTTCAAGTATGAAGCGGTTGGCAAGATAGCGCTTATTGGTGCGATTCCTTTCTGCCCACCAGGCATTACCCAGGATGTTGGACAATGTACAAAAATCATCAACCGGCTTGCAGCCGGCAGATCGGGGAAAGATATAACTGAACAGTTCAGCTGAACCATAGGGTAAAATATCCAGTATAATTATCGTTTCAGTAAAATAAAATGTCGCATATCTTGTATTCAACGCCCTTAGCAAACCTGTCCTGAGGTTTAAATGATACCGGAGCTGCTGCCGGCATTCAATGGAGCAATATTTACGGCGCCTCATATTCTCGGATGTCCCGCAGGACAAACAGCGGTTTTGGGGGATACCGTCAGAAGAGAATGTGGTATTTGTATTTTTCTTTTTCATTTGAACGTTGAACCTTGAACGATTAGATAAAAATACGGAAAGCCATCTCAAAAATAGGATTTTGATCATATCACGGTGGGCATTCGAAGGTCAAAGGACATCCGCCGGGAACCTCGCGAATCCAATTTTTTTGTCCTTTCGACTTGCCAGGTTGAAAAAGAAAAATTATTATGATCTAATTTGGTTTGCCAGGAATAAAATGGCAATCTAAACCCGGTTCCGGCCCAGGCCCTGCTATTCAGCCGGAACCATTTGGGTTGAATACAGGCGTTTTAACTGTTTATATATGGGTGATTAAGGAGGCGAATAAAAAAATGAACAGCGTATTGGGAAAAAAAATCAACCTGATCTTGATCTTGTTGTCGGCTGCCGTTTTGGTGTTGACTGCGTGTGCCGGGCAACAGCTGGAGGTGACACCGATCTCCAAATCCGATAACCCGCAACAGCTCATCAATCAACTGGACAACGACATTGCCATGGCCCGCAAAAATCAGGTAAATGCCCTCGCCCCGACCTGGTTTAAAAGAGCTGACAGTTCCCTCAATGAGGCCAAAACAGAACTTGAAAAAGGCGATCGACTGTCTGAGATTCTTGAAAATATAGCCAGCGGACGGGCCCAGCTCCAGAGGGCTGAAGAAATTGCTAAAACAGCACGGTCCACCATTCCGGATGCCATCAAGGCCCGTGAACTTGCCAGGCAGGCCGGGGCTACCAATTTGGGAAGCGACTATACCGCAGTAGAAAATAGATTTCTTGACCTGACCGAAGCCATTGAAAAAGACAACCTGGGATATGCCAGACGCAGCCAGGCAGGCGTCACCGAACAGTTTCGCAGTCTCGAATTGCGTTACATTAAAATCCAGACCATCGGCGAGGTTCGCCGACTCATCAATGATGCGCGACAGAAAGGTTTGCAAAAAATTGCGCCCCAAGCAGTTGCCACTGCAGAAACGAAATTGACCGAAGCGGACAACTTTATTACCGAAAACCCATACCAAAAAGAGAAAATGCACCAGTTGGCGGCCGAAGCACTTTTTATGGCCCGCCGCATACAACCGGTTGCAGCTCAGACTGAAAAAGTGGAAAACATGGAACCCGAGCAAATTGTGTTATGGGCGGAAGGAATTTTATATCAAACCACCCAAAAGCTTGGTGCGCCGGATATGCGGGACCGCTCCTTTGATGATCAGATCGAAAATGTTCTGGCCACCATTTCTGCTCAGCGCGCTGATCATGATTTTATGGTCGAGAACACCAAAAAACAGCAGGAAGAAATCGATAAACTTCAGAAAAATATCGCCAACCTCGAAGGCCAAACCATCAAGGAGCAAAAAGAAAAAGAGCGGCTGCTGGCAGAAAAACATTTCAATGAAAAGCTCAGCAGCATCCAGCATTATTTCAAACCCCAGGAAGCGGAAGTATACAAAAAGCAAAACCAGGTGATCATCCGGCTGAAGGCCATAAATTTTCCGGTGGGGCAAAGTGTGATTCTACCCGAAAATTACACCTTGCTCAGCAAGGTTCAAAGTGCCATTCGCACCTTCGGTGAACCGGACGTCATTATCGGAGGTCATACAGACAGCACCGGGTCTGAAAATTTAAACGAACACCTCTCGCAGCAACGAGCGGATGCCGTGCGTCAGTATTTCGTGGCCAATGAAACGCTGCCATACGAGAAAATCATCGCCGTGGGCTACGGCTCCATGCGCCCGATAGCATCCAACGCAACCCAGAGCGGCCGGGCAATGAACCGGCGCATCGATGTCATTATCACGCCCGAAGCCGTCAATGTCCAGCAGTAAGAAATGCACACCCGCCTGCCATGCATAATGCGATGATTTGGCGTAAATATGGTAATATAGATCAGAAAGTTAGATTGTGCTCACCGCGGTATCAAGGCATTGCGGGCAGGTCGAATCCGCCAAAAGTTATAAAAAACACAAAATACCAGGCACTAAACACTCGCTGAGCTTGAATTTTAGCAAATTTGTTAAAGGCGGCCAACATGAAAATCCATGAGCATATAAAATGCTTTTGTTCCTTCTGGGAACCCACCCTAGCAAGACGGATAACCTTATATTTTTTAATCTTCGGCATGATTATATTCACGGTTACGTCTGTCCTGTACACCATTGCCGGTAAAAAGCAATTTGTGAGTTCAACCAGCATAGTGATTCACCATCAATTTTCACTATTGGAAGGCAGCAGCAAACCTGATTTCATCTCGCAGAGCATCGGCAGGCCAAACCCGGAGCTTTACCGTTTGATGGAGATGCTGGTCAGTATATCTTCAAGTTTCTATAAGGCTTCGGACATTTCCATCTACATAAAACCGTTCAATGGCCCGTTATGGTCTCGTCTGTATTTTTCAGACAGCCCTATTCTGCATATAGAACCGGTCGCAGATGGGTATACTTCGAAATTGGATCACTGGCTTGAGAGGCGGTTCCATCAGTCGAAGGCCGGAATTTTTCGCGCCGACGGCCAGCTGTCGCTTTTTGTGAATATTACCGGCGAAAACGATGCCAACAACTACCTTCTTAAAATCGGTGTTGCCAGCGAGGGAATCACGGGCTTTATGAAAGGGCAGATCCAGCATTTTATCGTGTTTTTTGTGGTGGCATTGATTCTCCTGCGGTTTTTGGGCTATTACTTTGCCCGTAAGATTGCGGGGCCGATAGAAAACCTGTCTGAAATTTCGGCCGAAGTTGCCAAAGGCGACCTGTCAAAGCTGGTCCCGGTCACCACCAATGATGAAATTGGCGTACTATCCAACAATTTCAACCATATGGTTGAGGGCCTGCGTGAGTGGGAACGAATCAAAGTGGTTGAATTTGAGATGGAAAAGGGTCAAAAGATCCAAAGAGATTTTTTACCCACCACCATTCCCAATTTCCCGGACTGGAATATCGCAACCTGCTTCTTTCCAGCCGGCAAAGTATCCGGTGATTTTTACGATGTCTTTAAATTTTCCGATGGCAATGTCGGCCTGGTAATTGCCGATGTGTGTGACAAAGGCGTCGGCTCAGCCCTTTATATGGCCTTGTTTCGCAGCCTGATTCGTGTTTTTGCCGAGCAGGCTGCCTTTTACGACCCAAAGGCCATCAGCGGTATCGATCAATCCAGCAGCCGGATAACCGCAGCGCCGTCTTCCGACAATAAAGAAGTGATCCGCCTCAGGGCCGTGCCGTTAACCAACAACTACATCGCCGAAACTCATGGGGACGAGGGCATGTTTGCAACCCTGTTTTTCGGTGTGCTGAATCCTGAAACCGGGCAGCTCTTTTACATCAATGCCGGCCATGAACCGCTGTACCTTATAGACTCAAAAGGCGTAAAAAAGGCCCTCGATCCCACAGGGCCGGCCGTGGGTATGTTGCCCAACTCGGCTTATGATGTCGGCCAGATACAATTCGAGCAGGGAGATATGCTCATCGGCTATACCGACGGTGTGACAGAGGCCCGTTCGCCTGAGGATGAATTATTTACCCGGCGTCGGCTCAGAACCCTCGTTGAGCAGCCGTTTAATTCAGCCACCGAAATGCTGGACAGGATCAAAACCAGCCTGTTTGCGTTTATCGATATTGCCCCCAGGCGCGATGATGTGACCATGCTGGCGGTTCAGCGAGCTGATAGCTGATAGTCTAGAAGCTATCTCAAATCCGCCTGAGGCGGATTGGCCTCCCGCCCTTACCGGCGGGATTGGGCACTCGGTTTAAATCCCGATCCGCCTGAGGCGGACCTCCGGTTTAAACCTCGCGGCCGCCGCGATTTTGAACCAAAATCCTTTTTTTGAGATAGCTTCTAATAGATTAAAATCATTTTTGCGATGAGCTGTGCGCTCTAATCTATGAGCTTAAATGGACCATGATCCACTTGAACGATGGGTAATATCTTGTTATATACGTGGTTAGTAGCTCAAATAGCGTCCGGATGAATAATTTTCTCAGAGGAAAGGAATGAAGATGGCAGCAAAAAGTCAGCCAAAGAAAAGCAAACCCGCACCAAAAAAGAAAACATCAAAATCTGTTCCGCAAAAAGCGGCTGCAGCTAAAAAATCAGCAGCGCCCAAAAAGGCCAAACCGGCCGCAGCCGAAAAATCAGCAGCACCGAAAAAGACCAAACCGGCTAAGGCAACAGCGTCGACTGCCAAAGCCTATTCCCTGGCCGAATTTGTCAATATGACCTACTTAACGGAAAACGGCGTGAAAGCCTGGCTCAAACAGGGGCGTCTAAGCGGTCGCCAAAATGAAACCGGGGAATGGATGATCGATGCGGCCAACCTTGATGCGCAGTACGTGAAGCGACTGGTGAGATAACTTCTAGTTTGGCGCGCTTATGTCTCCATCTCTCGGAAAAAATCTACGGGTCTTCATCCCGTTCGCCCTGGGATATTTTCTATCCTACCTTTATCGGGTGGTGAATGCCGTGCTGGCGCCGGACCTGGCTTCTGAGCTGGGAATCGGCCCCTCGGAACTTGGCCTGCTGACCGCCGCCTACTTTATCACTTTTGCCGCCTTTCAGCTGCCACTGGGTGTGCTGCTGGATCGTTTCGGTCCGCGCAAAATTGAATCGTTTCTCCTCATTTTTGCTGCTGCCGGCGCCTTGGTATTTTCTAGAGCCGAAAGCGTTACCGGGCTGGTAATCGGACGGGCCCTGATCGGGTTCGGCGTATCGGCCTGTCTGATGGCAGCTTTTAAAGCCTTTGTGCTGTGGTTTCCCAGGGAGCGATTGCCCCTGATTAACGGCATTCAGATGGCCGCCGGCGGATTCGGTGCCCTCACCGCCACGGCTCCGGTGGAAGCGGCTTTGGGGGTCACCGACTGGCGAGGCATTTTTTTCATCTTGTCCCTCATCTCCCTGGCAATTGCCACCGCTGTTTTTATTGTAGTCCCGGAGAAGAAGATTGAACAAACCGGTGAAAGCATTAAAGAGCAACTGCAGGGAATTATCCAGGTCTTCTCAAGCCTGACATTTTGGCGCATTGCCCCGTTGACCGTCATGTCCCAGGCGGCCTTTCTGGCCATCCAGGGCCTGTGGTCCGGTCCATGGCTGCGAGATGTGGCCGGGTTTGATCGGGAGATGACAGCGCAGATACTCTTGATGATCGCTGCGGCCATGGTAGTGGGTTTTATCTTGATGGGAGCCGTCGCAGAAAGGCTGAGCCGGTTAGGGATCAAGCCCATTGTAATCGCGGTGGCGGGCATGACCGCCTTCATGATCACCGAAGGCCTGCTTGTCTTGGAAGTAACTTCATGGGCACGCACCCTGTGGGTGCTGTTTGGGATTTTCGGCACCACCGGGATCATCCCCTACGCGGTGCTGTCCCAGAGCTTTCCGATACACTTATCCGGTCGGGTCAACACTGGCCTCAACCTGCTGGTGTTCATATGCGCCTTTGCCGCCCAATGGGGTATCGGCACCATTATCAGTCTGTGGCCGGGCACTGCCGCAGGTGGATATTCGCCGCCGGGCTATCAGGCCGGCTTTGCGATGATGCTCGGCCTGCAGGTGACCGCGCTGCTGTGGTTTTTTATCACGGGCATCCGGATGGCCCGTAGCAAAAAATAGCTGATTACTCCACTTTTATCTTGGTCATCTTTTTGGCGGAATTGCCGGATCGCTTTTTTTCAAGGTTATCGATGCGTGCATCCAGCAGGGACCGGATACCTTTCATAAATTCAAGTTTTGATTGGCTCATGTGTTCAAAAAATTGCGATTTTCCCCCAAAGGCTTTCTCGAGATCCTCGAAAAAACTGCCCACGGGACAACCGGCCGTCTTCTGCTCACTCTTTTTCTCGGTCATGATCATCTCCTTTAAAGACCACGTTTAAATATTCGCCTTCCATTTTTGCGGTTACTGAGTTTAGATATGCCACCTGTCTGGGAAGCAGTACATGCCGTTTAAACCCGCCGATGCGGATCACCAGCTCTTCATACAGCTTGCTGAGTTCCACATCCTCTTTGGAAACAAAGGGAAGCTTCAGTTTGAGCCGATAGTTATTGTTTTCTTTGATCAACTGATAGGGCTCCTCCTTATAAAAACGTTCCAGAGGATCGCGGTCAGCATAGATCTGATCGGCTAAATCCCGCAGATGGTCATAGCCGATGATTTCACCGGAAAACAGATGCACCGGGAATATGGGCACTGGATTGAAGAATTCGGAGGCTTGCGCAACATTATGCTGCTGGCCTTTGAGCCAGTTGCTGAAATAGCTGTCGGTGACAGTCTCAGGAAGGATGCGGTTCATAATGATTGCATCGATGCTCATTTTGTACAGGCAAAAATACATAAAGGCCCTCTGGGTCTCCTTTAAAACCACTTTTTCAGGATTGGTCACCAGGCGTACCGTGGTGATTTCCGGGTCCACCAGTACCTGATCCACCCCTTTGAGCTTTTCAAATAAATCCTGGATGGCCTGAAAATAGTTATCATCCGGCAGGGGGATATCCGTCACCCGTTTGGCCACCGGGCGCACATATTTGGCAACCGTTCTTTCCCATTTGAATATCTTCTTCATGTACCAGTCCAGGGTGGTGGGTATACTGATGAATCTGAGAGATTCGCCGGTGGGTGCACAATCAAGCAAAATTACGTCGTATTCTTTTTCGCGGATGTATTTATTGATATACAGCAGAAGGCTGACCTCCTCCATCCCGGGAAAAACAGCCAGTTCTTCCGCCAGAACTTCGTCTATCCCGGTTCGATTCAGCAATCCGGAAATATACTTATGAATGTCGCCCCAGTAGCGCTGGATCTCTTCCTGGATATCCAATTCCTGAATCCATAAATTGTCACTGACGGCGATCGGCTGACCCTTGTTTTGATCCAGCAATCCTCTATCGAGGTCAAAAATATCAGCCAGGCTGTGGGCAATATCCAGCGACATCACCACGGTTTTGCGACCCATTTGAGCGGCCTTGATTCCGGTCGCCGCCGCCACCGAGGTCTTGCCAACCCCGCCTTTCCCGGCAAAAAAGATAATTCTCAATTTTTAGCTCCGCTTTTACCCTTACCAAGGTTATAGGATCTTCTGATTGATATAAATATGCTTTGTATAAGCGTGTTTTGTATTTGGTGTTTAGTGTTTGGAATATTCTCGCAAATACTGAGTTCCTCTTCTTCCTCAAAACACAAAATACCAAACACCAAACACTTAAAGAATACGGCAGTCATGATTTTTCAGTTCAAAATAAGGATTACAGCATTTCAAGGCAAGCCCAAGTAATGCGCCATCCTCTGCCTCCACAACTCACCATCAATCACACAAACATCGCCGCCATCATCACGGGTCGCCACAACCGTTCCGAAATCTTCAGGCGCAAAGTCTGAGCAGCTGTCCCCGGACCAGCTTGCAAACACCGGGTCCACTGAAATAAACGCTTCCATCCGCTGGGGGGTCACCTCAGCGCTGCAGTCTCTATCCGGCAGCACAATCAGGTCCTTGTCCTTTTTTCTGTCGTGTACGAAATAAGCGATCATTTTGCCTCCTAATTGATAAAAAATAAGTATAGGTAATATAAAACAGCTTTCACCGGATTTCGAGTATAAAATATTAATTAGTCTTGAAGGGAAATGACCGCCAAATTTTGCGCGAACTTGGATCGAATGAGCCGATGAGCTGGAAGCATTCCTAGAAGCAATCAAAGCTAAAAGTTGATTTACACCTTCAAATATGCCAATAAATAGCCCCGGCGCAAGTGCCGGGGCTATTTATTGGTTGAACACATAAGGAGGGCAGCATGCCGATTGCGGACAGAATGATCAAAATGGTTGAAGGAATGGAAATGGTTAAAAAGATGTTTGAGGAAGGCGCCCGGCTGAGAGCCGAACACGGCCCGCAAAACGTCTTTGATTTTTCCCTGGGTAATCCCGATATCCCGCCACCGCCGGAATTTAAAAAGGTGCTCAAGGAGATGGTGAACAGTGATGCCTTGAACCACGGCTACACCCCCACCCCCGGCCATCCCCATGTACGAAAGGCAGTGGCCGAATTTCTTAGCGGCGAGCATGGTGTTGAGCTTACAGCGGATCTGATCTTAATGACCGTCGGTGCCGCCGGTGCCTTGAACGCCGTCATTGGTGCCCTGGTGAATCCCGGTGAGGAGATCCTGGTCCCGTCGCCCTATTTTCTCGGCTATGATCACTATGCCTTTATGGCCGGCGCCGTCCTTAAAACCGCACCGACGGATATTAATTTTCATTTGGATCTGGCGGCAATCGAAGCCGCCATTACCGATAAAACCCGGGTGATGCTGATTAATTCGCCCAACAACCCTACCGGCGCGGTGTATTCGGCAACGGAGCTGGTTAAACTGGGTGAAGTTCTGCAACGGACCAGTCAAAAATTTGGTCGGCGAATCTATCTTGTCTCGGATGAACCCTACCGCAAGATCATCTATGACGGGAGTGTCCCCTCGGTGTTTCAGGCTTATCCCCACACTATCGTGGTCAGTTCTTATTCCAAAGAGCTGTCCCTGGCCGGTGAGCGCATCGGATACCTGGCTGTCCACCCCGGGGCTGAAGATGCTGGGCTTGTCAGCAGCGCAGCCATCGTGATCAACACGATGCTCTGCGTGAATGCTCCCAATATGCTGCAATTGGCCGTCGCTCAACTGCAGGGTATTACCGTCGATGTCTCCATCTATAAACGGCGCCGGGACATACTATGTAAGGGCCTTGCCGATGCCGGCTATGAATTTACCATCCCGCAAGGCGCGTTTTACCTGTTTCCCAAAAGCCCGATGCCTGATGACGTCAAATTCTTGAGTATCCTGAAAGATGAGCTCATCCTGGCGGCACCGGGTGTGGCATTCGGAGCACCGGGATATTTCCGACTGTCCTATGCCGTACCGGATGCAACTATCGCCGGTTCTTTTGAGGGATTTAAGCGAGCTCGCGAGAGGGTATAATGGATCCACTTTTTAAACATCACATCTCTGTTGCTCTTTTGTCATTCCGGACTTGATCCGGAATCCAGTACTTTTTCAGGGCGTTAGGTTTCTGGATGCCGGATCAAGTCCGGCATGACGGGCAAAAATTAAGTGCTTTTCTTGTCAATCGATATTGGAAAAAAGCAGCAAGTAAATTTGTGCAAAAATATACGTTTAATTTTTCAATTTACCATTAGCAGGCATTTATTTTCAAAATCAGTTTGCCCACCGTGGTGCCGGTTTCAAGGGCGCGATGGGAATCGGCAACGTTCGCGAACGCAAAGGACTGTATTGCCGGCGCTTTTATTTTGCCTTCTTCCACCCACCTTAAAAGGTCCTGCATCGATTCCTGGAGCAAATCCATCCGGTGAAAGAGAAAGGATAAATTAAAGGCAATCAGACTTTTATTCTCCTGGGTCATATCAAGCGGGTTCCATCGCGGAATCCGGAAATACTGAAAAAGCAACTTTAGGTAGTTGGGCACTCCCCCATATGTTGACAGCATGGAATGAAAGCCATAGGCCACCAGCTTGCCCGCCGGCGCCAGGTGCAGGTAACTCTGCTTCAAGGTGGCGGGGCCGTTGGCATCAAACACCACGTCATATCCATCCGGGCTAAGTTCACGGGCTTTGGCCCAGAGATCTTGCCTGCTTTTATCGATCACCTGGTCGGCACCGTATTCAAACGCGGTGTCTACCTTGTGCGTGGCGCCGACGACGCCCGTCATCCGACAGTCGGCAATTTTGCCCAGCTGCAGCAATGCACCCCCCACCCCTCCGGCCGCCGAATGAACCAATATCTTCATGCCGGGTCGCAGAACAAAATTTTGGAACAGCCCGTGATAGGCCGTCAGAAACACCGCCGGAAATGCGGCCCATTGATCGGAGGTAAATTTGGAATCTTCCGGTATTAAAAAGACCTGCTCGCGGGGAACACAAATATGCGTGGCATAGGCACCAAAACGCGTAATTCCAAACACCGATGCACCCTCAGCCAGGTCGCTCACACCGCCACCGCATTCCAAAACCCGGCCTGAGAACTCAAAACCGGGTGTAATGGGCCAGCCAACAAATTCTTTGGCGGATTTATAAAGCCCCAGTCGAATAAATATATCAGCGAAGTTTACCCCGGCTGCAGATATCTCCACCAGCACGTCACCAGGCTGTGGCGTCGGATTGGACGCTTCCTTTATTTGAAGCCTGCGGTAACCACCAGGCCGCTCGATGACAACTTTTTTCATAATTAAATTCCTTTTTGCAAAATAAGGAGAGAGCGTATTACAGGGAAGCGATTTTGGGGTGCATCACGCCTAAAGGGGGCGGGCATTATGATAGGCTTTCATGAAAGGAACGATCCATCCCGAATCTTTGGGTGATTTTGCAGTTGACTTGAAGAAGGACTGCCTGTCCGGGACACCTTCGCCCTTGACCAGTTCAAGGAATTTAAGTCCGTCAACAATCCCCATTTCAAAATGGGGCTGTAAGCCCCAGACGGGCCTGTCTTTTAACTTAAAGGCCATAATCTCGCAGGCATCGGAGCGGGCAATCACAGTGGCTTTATTTTCATCTATTTTGCAAACCTCATCATAGTGAAACACATAACCATAAATTTTGCTGCCCGCCTCACCGAGCAGGGCATCATCGGCAAGAATTTCAATTTCCGGCCAGCCCGCATCCAGGGCCCGCCTTTTTCTGACGGCACCGTCTCCGAACAGGGCCCGCGCGATGATCTGGTGGCCGAAACAACTGCCCACCATAACCTTACCCTGGTCGACGGCCGTCCGGATTAATTCCTGCTCGGCCTCAATCCAGTCCGAGCTATCAAGAACACTGGCGGTGGAACCGCTGATAAAAACATGGGAATAATCATCCAGATCAACCGGCAATTCCCCGGCTGAGGACCGGTATGAATCAAAGCCCACCAGCAACACCGGCTCCCAGTAAGTTAAAGGCTTGTAAAGATCATTTTTAATTGAATTGTCTAAAAATAGAATCCGATCCATTGAAATGAATAACTCCCCGCTGCAGGATTTTGAATCCGCTTTTATCAGAAAACGCAATTTTTAGTCAAGAAAAACCAAAGTTGCTTCCGGCCCTTTCTTTCCCGAAATTTGGTATTAGTTTTAGAGCGTTTTTGGCTTCTAACTATTTGCAGGAGTTTGCAAAAATAACGTGCCGCATCAAACAACTCAAAAAACGAAGCGCAACGTCGTACTCCTCGCCTTGAGCCAGGCGGTGCTCATCACGGGCACATCCCTTCTGCTGGCGTCTTGTGCCCTGGTGGGGATTACTTTATCCAGCACCAAAGCGCTGGCGACCCTGCCGCTGGCACTTTTATTTTTGGCCCAGATGGCCACCACCATACCCGCCTCTTTATACATGCAGCGTGTGGGCCGCCGGCTGGGATTTATGACCAGCTCAGTTTTCGGGATGGCCGGGGCCGCCATTGCCACGGTCGGCGTTATTAAGGCCGAGTTCAGCATATTTTGTCTGGGCACCATGTTGATCGGCGTGTTTAATGGTTTTGGTCAGTATTACCGGTTTGCCGCCGCAGATACAGCTCCGGAGGAATACCGCAGCCGCGCCATTTCATATGTGCTGGCCGGCGGATTGATTGCCGCTTTTGCAGGACCGAATCTGGCGAAGTGGTCCCGGCAGTTGCTGCCCGGTGAATTTGCGGGGAGCTATGCCATCCTGACAGGCATTTATCTGCTGGCCTTCAGCATCGCCTTTTTTCTGACCATACCAAAACCCGGGGCAACCACACGGTCAGCGGGTGGGCGGCCGCTGGCTGAAATCGCCCGCCAGCCTGCCTACCTTGTGGCTGTTGCCAGCGCCATGGTTGGCTATGGCGTCATGAATTTTATCATGATTGCCACTCCACTGGCCATGCATGAGTATGCCCACCCATTTTCAGACACGGCCTTTGTCATCCAGTGGCATGTATTCGGCATGTTTGTTCCGTCTTTTTTCACCGGGCATTTAATTCGAAAATACGGCACGGCTAATATTATGCTGGCGGGGGTCGTGCTGCTCGGTCTGTGTGTCGGGATCAACTTCACCGGAACGACGGTAATTCATTTCTGGAGTTCGCTGATTTTCCTGGGACTTGGCTGGAATTTCCTGTTTGTCGGTGCGACCACACAGCTGACGGAAACTTACTCCCCCAATGAAAAAGCCAAGGCCCAGGCCCTGAATGATTTCATCGTATTTGGTACCGTCACCCTGACCTCGTTCAGCTCCGGCGCGGTGCAAAACATCCTGGGATGGGAAACTATAAACATGGCCGTCATCCCCTTTTTAATACTGATTGCATTGGCCAATTTCCGGCTGCGCGGCAAACCGGGATCCCAGGCCGAAGCACTGTAGGAATATCAATATAAATAGCGCCCTAACCGGTTGATCAGCCCTCAAATATGCATTGATCCGCCGCGGCGGATTAGTTAATTGTTAACGGCTAACCCCAAAAAAAGGAGTTCATCGTGACAGAAAACATTAGCAAAGAAATCCATTTAAAAAATCGTCCCGAAGGCCTGCCCACAGAAAACGACTTCGAGCTAGCCAGGGTGGCAATCCCTGCAACCGGTGAAGGCCAGATACTGGTCCGGAATATTTACATGTCGGTAGACCCGTACATGCGCGGCCGCATGTACGATCGCCAGAGCTATGTTCCGCCCTTTCAAATCGGCAAACCTTTAGAAGGCGCTTGCGTTGGACGGGTGATCGAATCAAAGAACGACGCATTTAAAGTCGGTGATTATGTTTTGAGCATGCTCGGTTGGCGTGAATATTTTGTTTCCAGAGGAGACGGGTTGACCAAAATAGATCCCGGACTGGCACCTGTTCAGGCCTATCTGGGTACGGTCGGAATGCCGGGGATGACGGCCTACGTCGGACTGCTTCATATTGGTGAGCTAAAAGAAGGGGAAACCGTTTTTGTCTCTGCAGCGGCAGGTGCCGTGGGCTCCGTGGTGTGCCAGATAGCCAAGCTCAAAGGCTGCTATGTGGTCGGCAGCGCCGGCTCGGATGAAAAGGTCTCCTGGCTGGTGGAAGAAGCCGGAATAGACGCGGCCTTTAACTACAAGACAACTGATGACGTCATCGCCGAAGTCGGCAGACATTTTCCCAAGGGTATCGACGTTTATTTTGAAAATGTCGGGGGCGTGCATCTCGAAGCGGCCCTTGAGCATATGCGGCCATTCGGGCGAATTGTGATGTGCGGCATGATCTCCATGTATAACACCGTCAAGCCGGTTCCGGGGCCTGCTCGTTTGCCTTATGTCATATCCAAAAAGCTGACGATGAAAGGCTTTATTGTCATGGATCATTTCGACAAATTAATGCCCTTCATGGCCGATATGGGAAAGTGGATTGCGGGGGGCAAAATTAAATGGAAAGAAACCATCGTCCATGGTATTGAAAAAGCACCGGAGGCCTTCATTGGGCTTTTTAAAGGTGAAAATTTTGGTAAAATGATTGTTAAGTTAGTTGATTAGTTGATTGGTTGAATAGTTGAATAGTGAAAAAGGATATTATCCTTTGACTATTTGACTAATCCACTATTTAACTTATTTTCCATAAAACCAGAATGTATCAGCGGCGAAAATTGGCACGGTTTAAAACCATAGTACTCTGTATAGCGGGCCTGACCCTGATTGGGATTTTCACAGCCTTTGGCGGGTTGCGTCCGGTGGAGGAGGGGGCGGTTTCAAATCCAATTGGATCATCCGTCATTTTGCTGCCGGCCGGTGCTGATGACGCCGAAGATCAACCGGAGAACGCCTCCATGCGCTGGTTTAAGAGTTCATCACCTGCAAAGCTCAAAGGAGTTGCCCTCGTTATTCATGGCCTGAACCTGCGTCCCGACAAAATGAATTCTATCATAGACAATTTGACACGGACCGGAATAGACGTCCTGAGCCTGTCGCTTCGTGGCCACGGCGATAACTACGCTCACCATGATGAAGTCGACGACGACGCGGCGAGACTGGAAACATTTAAAGAAGTATCCTATCCCCTGTGGGCAAATGAAGCCTACCTCGCCTATAAACAAGCCCAGGAAAGCGCGCAGCAGCGGCAGGTTCCGGTTTTTCTTACCGCTTTTTCCATCGGGGGCCTGATTGGTCTGGACCTGTTTGCATCAAATTCGGATGTCCACTTTGACCGCATGGTGTTTTTTGCCCCGGCGATTTCATTGCGCGCAACCATCTATCTTGAAAGGCTGGTGTCGCCATTTCCGCGCCTGGTCATCCCAAGCCTGGCCGATGACGACTATCTGGCCAATAAAAAAGGCACTCCGGTTGCCGCCTACAATGCTTTGTTCGACGCCCTTAACCATTTTGAAGACACCGTCGGCCCCAGATTAAACGTGCCCACCCTGATATTTATCGATAAGCAGGATGAATTTATTCCGCTGGGTGGTTTAAAAACCCTGGTGGAAGAACACCGGCTGAATCAATGGAAATTCTACATTGTACAAAAAGAAGAGGCGATGGGAACCGGAACTTTTCATCATCATATTTTTGACGAATCCTCCACCGGCGAAGGGGTGTGGCGGGATATGATGGCGGCAACCACAAGACATCTGCTGGAGGATGCGGCAAAGTAAAGAATCACTTGCGAAACAGCATCGCTCCTGCGGTTAACCCGGACCCGAAGGCATCGGTCAGAACTGTTTGTCCTTCCCGTATGCGGCCGTCCCGAATAGCTTCATCCAGCGCTGTGGGAATCGTCGCCGCTGATGTGTTGCCGTAACGATCCAGGTTGACGATCACTTTATCCATTGAAATCCCAATACGGTTGGCCACGGCCTCGATAATGCGCAAATTGGCCTGATGGGGAACAAACCAGTCAAGCTTTACAGCCGGTACATGGGCCTGCTCCAGGGAGCGCAGCGCGCATTCGGTCAGGGTCCGTACGGCCACTTTGAAAATTTCGCGCCCACTCATGCGTATCTTGTGCAGGTTCTGCGCGAACCGTTCGGGAGTAACTTCCAGCGCAGACCCTCCGGCCGGCACAAAAAGCAGCTTGCTCAAAGTGCCGTCGGACAGCAAATGGCTGGAGAGAATTCGCTGGCGGGATCTGGCGGGAACCTGCTCGACCACGGCCGCACCGGCCCCATCACCGAACAGGATGCATATGGTTCGATCCTGCCAGTTGATATAGTGACTTAAAACCTCCGCCCCGATTACCAGAACGGTTTTGGAATGACCGGATCGGATAAACTGCTCGGCGGTAACAACCCCGTAAATGAATCCCGAACAGGCCGCATTGATGTCCATCGCCCAGGCCCGGTGGGCTCCGATTTTTTGCTGCAGCCAGCAGGCGGTGGAAGGCAGGGGTGTGTCCGGAGAACAGGTGGCATAAATAATCTGATCAATATCTTCGGGCTGGCGACCGGCCATTTCCAGGGCATTTTGAGCTGCCCGGGCACCCAGAGAAGAATTGAGCTCGGCCTCATTTTCGACATTTGAGATCCTTCTTTCGACAATGCCGGTTCGCTCCCGAATCCATTGATCGCTGGTTTCCAATCCGGATTTTGTTAATTCCCTGGCAACATCGTCATTGGTCATCCGTCTTTCTGGAAAAGCTGAACCGGTGCCGATAATTTTGGCCGAAAATCCCATTACCAGTGTTTATCCCCTTTTGAATCTGTTTTCACAACCTGGAGATGAACACATAAGATAAGAACAATTTCAACAAAAGGAATGTCACACGGTTTAGGTATTTTGCGGCAGGTTAATCTGATGGCCTTTTAAAACTTTATTATAGGATTAAATCTTCCTCCGGTGCCTGCACAGTTTCTCTTAAGCAACAAAAAATAAAGGATGTATGGCATTCATAAAATGCATTTTTAAGATAATTTCTAATACACCCAGCCCATTAATCCCAACCCAAATACGTTCATCAGAATCGCCACCGCATAGATAGCTGCAATGGTGATGATCTTGCTTTTATCTGATTTCATTGCGATCACGATAATGATGGCCACATAAAAGTGGAAGTAGCCGAAGAAAAAAATAAGCCACACCCCCCAGAAAGAGCGGTTCCACCAGGGATATTCCCACACCAGCAGCCCGCCCATATTCAGCAGGCACTCCACAAACACACAAAACAGCGCGTAGCCGATGGCCCAGAACCAGCGGTTGGGGAGACCCAGTATGATCTCATCTTTGTCATCCGATAACGTATTGTAGTATATGATTCCGGAGATGGCGAACATGAACATGATCTCGATATTCCATCCCACCATGGTCCTCAAGGCTGTCTCACCGGGCGCGGTCCAGAACGCCGAGCGCTGGGTGAAGTGAAACACCCAGCCGTTCCAGGTTTCATTGAAAAAATCCATTCCGAACAGAGTCAGCCCGGCATAAATCGCATCCCAGTTGCCTGATTTTTTGGCCTTCTTGATTTCAAAGGTGTAAATGTAAAAGATAATGGCCAGCAGCGGGATCACATACCACTTGAGTGTTGAAAGATCCCTGAGCCCTTCCAGGGCAAGTTGCGATGCGGGTGTCAGCATGGCTGTCCTCCGGAGTTATAATTAGCTTCACGAATTATTTATTAAACTTTTCTATAGTTGGTAGTCTTTGCGATCCAAAACGCCTCGAATAGAATTGCCCAGTAAAAAACGCTTCACATTTGCCAGTGCTTGCCTGGTCGCACCGGACATGGATTGGGGCACATGATCGGCGCAATGCGGGGACCCGATGATGTTCGGCAATTCCAAAAAGGGAAAATCAAGCTCTAATACACCCCGGTCGGCCGGCTCAGACCACCAGGTGTCGATACCTGCTCGAAATTTCGGATGGGACTTGAGATGGTCATAAAGTGCTTTCTGGTTGATGACATCGCCGCGTCCGACATTAATCAAAATGGCATCTTCTTGCATCCATTCAAGTTCTATTTTCCCGATGAGATTTCTGGTTTCCCGGTTCAGGGGGGTGGCGACCACAACCACCGCCGCAATTTCCAGCGCTTTTTTTAGGTCTGAAGCTTTTCCGACAAACTCAACGGGTGCATCGGTTGTCCCGCTGCGATTGATCCCGAAAATCTGCATGCCCATCGCTTGCATGATTCTGGCAATGGCCTTGCCGTTTCCACCAAATCCAACGATTGCACAGACCCCGCCCCTGAGTTCCTGATTAAATCCGGTTCTGTCAAATTTACCTTCGCCAAGCATCCTGTAATTGGGCATGATATTTTTAGCCAGCGCAAGCACTAGCGCCAGTACGTGTTCGGCAATGGGGCCGGCAAACGCGCCGACATTGCTGGCCAGGATGATGTCTTCAGAAATAAGGTCAAAGGGAAGGTTGTCGGCGCCGGCATAAACCAGCTGGATGAAGCGCAGGTTTTGCAGGTGGGAGATTTCCCCGGGATCGATTTCTTTTTTAGAAAAGCTTAAAGCAACAATAGCATCTGCCCCTTTAAGCAATTCGACCCGGTCATGCTGATTTTTCTCCGGAAGAAATTCGATACCCGCTAAATCTCTTAAAACTTCATGGAAGATTGGTTTTATCGATAGATCCGGGGAGTAAGAAACAATTATATTTTTTCTCATAATCCCAAAAGAAAAAAATATTTGAATAGTAGAAGTGGTTTCCTAAGCCTTGCACAGCTTTCTGACTATATCAATATAAACCTCTGTCCCCTTAATCATGTTTTCTTCTGAAATTCTCTCATCAATGCCATGGATTTTGCCGAGGTCTTCAAGGTTTATAAGCATGGGGCATACGCCGTAGCAGGGGATGCCCTTTTCTCGGAAAAACTTGGAGTCGGAAGCGCCGAACAAAAGCGAAGCCACGGTCAGGGCATCGGGGTAATGCTCCCGAAAGACTTCTTTGATTCCGGCGAAATCCTCCGTATCCACCGATGACTCGCTGGACCCGGAAGCCCTGGCAATTTCAACCTTGATGTTGTCATCAGCCAGGTGCTCTTTTATAAGGTCAATAACAGTATCCGGATCGGTTCCCGGCAACAGCCGGATATCCAGTTCCGCTTCGGCCCCGCTGGGTATCACATTGACTTTGTCCCCGGCGCGCATCCGGTTTAAGCTGATTGTATTTTTGAGCATGGCCACCATGTGGGGGTTGTTCAACATGCCGTTTTGGGTCAGGGCCTCAACGAGCGTTTCCGGATTGCCGTCCTGCAGATAGGGCTTTAAAAATCCCCAAGCAGAGGCAAGTTGCTTAAAATACTCAGCAGTCAAGGGGGTAACGATGACCGGATTCTCTTTTTCCAGAAGACGGCTTAATCCCTGCACAAGTTTCTCCAGGGCGTTTTCGCCGTGGGGCGCACTCCCATGACCGGGCGGACCGCTGCGTGTCAGTTTAACCCGGCAGACCCCTTTTTCGGCGGTTGCAATCATGAACAGCGGCCGGTCGGGTAACACGTTGCCAAATCCAAAGCCGCCCTCGTTAATCACCACATCCGCCTGAAATTCATCCCCATGATTGTTTAACAAGAATTGGGCGCCATTAATGCCGCCGGCCTCTTCGTCAGCAACCGCCAGAAATATTAAATCGCGACGGGGTGTCAGCCCTTTTCTTTTAAATTCCAGAAAAGCCAGCAATTCCAGGATACCCTGCCCTTTCATGTCCAGGGCCCCCCGGCCATAAATAAACCCGTCTTTGATTTTACCGCCGAAGGGATCAACGCTCCATTCCGCGGCCCGGGCAGGGACCACATCGATGTGGTTGAGCAAAATGACGGCCCCTTTCTCGCCGGTTCCCGGTATTACGGCACTGATCGAGCCTCTCCCGGCAGACGCTTCGTAGGTCTTGTAGGCGATTCCCTCTTTTTCCAAAATATCGGCAAAAAAGGCCACGCCCTGGTCTTCATTTCCGGGCGGGTTGGTGGTATCGATTTTTAAATAGCGCGATAATAGTTCAACAGCTTCATGCTTCATGGAGATTCCTGCTGGTGGTCAATCGTATATGTCCGGCTGAAAAAGGTGGTCGTAGAAATCTCGACAGCGTAATCGGCTATATCTTTTGAATTAACGCTCTCGGCTTGTTCGGTGCCACGTAGATTGCCGATGATGGTAACCGGCTTTTCGGCATAAGTCTTGAACTTTAGGTAGCGTTTTCTCAGGTTGCGGATCTCTGAAATGATTTTTGCCGCAAGCCCTGGCTTTTTCCCTTTATCGGCACTCTCATATTGGTTTATCAGGGCCTCAAGATCGAACAGGCGTTGGGTCGACGCCAGCAGGTAGAATCTTTCCGGACCGGTGTGCGCATCTAATTCAAACCACTGATCGCCCTCCGGGATATAATGGTTTCCCGACATCGTTTCTCTGCTGTCCAGCTGTTTAAACCGGTAGGGAAATAATACACTCATTTCACGCTGTGAACTCTGGTATATGAGATAAAGAAAACTCGGGCTTTCCAATCTTACAAACATCTTAATCTGGTCACCGGATTTCAACTCTGTATCGCGGGTGATAACACTAATCTGTGGACCGGTATCTGTTTTCCGAAGGGCGCAGAAAGCCCATTGGAAAACTATTTCTTTGCCATCCTTTCCGTCTGTCGGTTCAGCACTTATTGACTCATGTTGCTCAAACAGCCCGAAACCTAAGATTGCAAAAAGGGAAAGAAGAAAGATCCGGCGGCAAGTTTTCATTTGAATCCTCCATTAGAGGCTGTTTGAGATGGTTTCTAGTCAAGCAGGCCGGCCTGCTTCAATATATTCACAATGGCAGTTTTTTCCTCATCCGATGAAGGCAGCAGGGGAGCCCGGGGCTCTCCGCCGAAATAACCCCGCAAATCAAGGGCTGTCTTCAATCCGGAAACGCCAAATGTGGCCGTCACGGCTTGATTCACCGGAATCATTTCCAGCTGAATCTGTTGGGCCGCTTTAAAATCGCCGGCCTGAACCAGCTCATGGATTTTAACACAATTTTCGGGAGTCACATTGGCAAGGGCCAGCACGCCGCCGACACAACCCAGGGTAAGACCGCCATACAAGGCGCCGGCCGTGCCGACCAGTACGCTGAAATCAGCATCAACTTGATTTAAGAACTCTCCCAGCTGAATTACGTTTCCGGTGCTGTCCTTGATCCCGATGATGTTTGCATGCCGGGATAAGCGGGCAACGACATTGACGGTCAGGTTGACGTGGGTAAATTTCGGAACGTTGTACAGTATTATCGGGATGGGAGAACTATCGGCCACCGCGGTAAAGTGTTTGACAAGGGCCGCTTCGGTCATTTTACCCCCGAAATAATGGGGCGTGACAACCAGGGCGGCGTGGGCCCCCAGGGCAGCGCAGTCAGTGGTCAAACGGATCGTTTCCCGGGTGGATTCACATCCGGTGCCGGCTATAACCGACATATGTTCCGGAGCCGCCTGAACCACGGTCTCGACCACCTTTCTTTTTTCTTCTTCCGATAAACTAACATACTCTCCGTTGGAACCCAGCACCACGAATCCTCTGAGACCGGTATGTCCCCATTTTGCAATGTTGGATGCCAGTTTATCATAGGCGACTTTGTCATCAACAAAAGGGGTCGTAATCGGCGGAAAGATTCCGTTCAGATCAATTGCGGACATATTATAATTCCTATTCTATATTGGTTTTTAAGAAAGCTTATAGCCGGCCTGGCCGGTGACGACCTGCGATATGTGGCAAACCTTTGTCTTTAAACCATGCCGGCGAACCCCGTAGGATAATTGAATCATGCAGGCCGGGCATGAGGTCACCAGTAAATCGGCGTCGGTTTTTTTGAGATTTTCCATTTTCCGATCGAGCACTTTCTGGGACAGATCATAATGGGAAAGGGCATAGGAGCCGGCCCCGCCACAGCACCAGTCCGCTTCGGGCATTTCCCGGTATTCAATACCTTCGATATTCTTTAGTATTTCCCTGGGCTCTTTCGTGAGGCCCTGCCCCCGTGACGCATGACAGGGATCATGGTAAGTCGCTATAACACGGTTGTCCGCCGAAATGGAAAGGGGTTCGTTGGGCACGATCAGCTCCACCATATCTTTTAGGCGGGATGCAACTTTTTGCGCCTGCAGGCAACGCTCATCCCCGGCGAAGACTTGGGGGTATTTTTTCAAAAATGACGCACAGCTGGAACAGTCGGTGACAATGACATCGAACTCATCCGAGGCAAGGACATCCAGGTTCTTTCCGGCCAGCTTTCTGGCGGCTTTGATATCGCCGTAGGAATGGGCCGGCAACCCGCAGCAGCAGTTGTTCAGCAGCGTGACCGATTTGCCGATTTTCTTTAAAATCTCCAGAGTGGCTTCACCGGCTTCCTGTTGAATGACATCGACCCCGCATCCCACAAAGTAGCCGATACGCATTGATTCCCCGTAGCCCTCATAAACACCGGGCTTGAATTTATCGCGAAAGGGCAGGGGCGGCAGCTTTTCGATGATTTCCTCGGCCCGTGAAAAATCGCGGCCGAAAATTCTGAGTAATCCCAGGGCGCGGGCCATACTCGAAATTCCGGTGTTTTTGCCCAGTGCCACGGCCCGGGCCGCAAGGTGCAGCCTGCGGGGGTAAGGCAGCAGGTAATCAAACAGCATCTGGTGGATGGGCTTGCGTTCAACCTTTTCAAGGTATTCGGTGCGTGCTTTAGTGACCAGATCGGCAGTGGGCACCGCCGGGAAACAATTGGCGGTGCAGGCGCCGCATCCCAGGCAATCATAAAGGGGTCCTTCGAGTTCCTTGTTCCAATCCAGGCGCCCTTCGATAAGGGCGCGTAAAAGGGCCAGCCGGCCCCGGGCAACCCCGGATTCATGCCCCGTGGAGCGGAAAATAGGACAGGCAACCTGGCAAAAACCGCATTTATTACACTGGGCTATCTCGTCGTAATATTCAGCTATATCCATGTCTAAAAGCTCCGCTTTGTATTCGTTATGAGGCAAGGCCTTTGGCCGTTTGAGGTTTGAGGAGCGCTCCGCTTTAGGTCTGAGGCTTGAACATTCTGATTTGCAGCCTCCAACCTCTAACCTCAAACCTCCAACAACCGAAGGTGCCGCCGCCAACCGCCAGCCTTAAACCTCAAATAGTAATTCGTTTACACTTTCCCGGGCAAACAGCCGGGAGCGAAAACACCGTCGGGATCCATGGCAGCCTTGATCCGATGCATCACTTTCCATTCCTTGCGCGCTAAACCGAAGACATCGTTTTTCTTTCTAAAGTCATCGGGTGCTTTTAGCAACAGGCAATGACCGTCGAACTGGGCGATCAGTTCACACAGGCGCATCCATTCATCATTGCCGAGCGCATCCAGACCGGCCAGTATCCGTCCGCATCCAAAATCCAGCAGCATTCCGGATTGAACCGGACGTCCATCCAGGGCATCGGAGACATCCGCCACGCGATCCAGTGGCAAATCAGCCCGCAAAATAAATGGCAACTGCCCTATTTCCTCGTAGACATCACCGAATCTTCCGGTATGCACCTGATAGTCTGCATTTTCGATTGACTGAAGTTTGGCCTTATTAAGCACCGTAACGCATTTTTCCAGCTGGTAGTCAACGGTTTCTGAAAATCCTTCGAATCCGACAACCAGTTTCCAATCACCGCCAGCCTTGTCGGGCAAACAGGTCACATAGATCGGAGACAGTTTGGACTGAACGATTTCAATCGCCGTCGAGGCGCAGGCGTCTATGGATCCAATGGCAGTTATGGCGGCACAACGTTGCGGTATGGTTGAAACCCGCCAGGTTGCTTCCGAAATAAACCCGAGGGTACCGGCCGAACCGGTTATCAGACGGGTCATGTCGTAACCGGCCACATTTTTAACGACCCTTCCGCCGGCAGTTATTTGCCGGCCCCGGCTGTCGATGTAACGCAGGCCCAGCAGAAGATCCCGCGGCGCGCCGTAGGCCATGCGCTCCGGCCCGCAGGCGGCCAAGGCAACCAGACTGCCGATGGTTGAGTTTGAATTGAAAAATGGCGGTCTAACCGGCAGCCACTGATTGTTGGCTTTCAAATGTTCCTGAAGTGCTGTCAGCGGCATTCCCGCCCCCACTGTAATCACCTGGTTGGGCGGATCGTACTCAGTCACATCCGCCAGGGACAGACTCGAAACAGTTTGGGTCTCCCGGATCGGTAGATTGCCGAACTGACTGAACGTACCGCTGCCGACCGGCACCACGGACCGCTTTTGTGAGACGGCTTTTTTGATGGTTTCCATAATTTCTGACGCACGGGAACCGTTGCCGGAGACACTGCGCACCTGTTCCGCAAGGGTGGGCTTGGCCGGTTCTGCATTATCGGCACCTTCTCTGGGCGGTGGGATGACCTTGCCGGGATTTAGGATATTTTGGGAATCAAAGGCCCGTTTGAGGGCCCGCTGGGCATGGAAATCATCTTCGGAAAAAACCATGCGCATGGCTTCCTGTTTTTCCAGACCGATGCCGTGCTCGCCGGAAATGGTGCCGCCCAGTTTAACGCAGGCTTCCATGATCTCCCAGCCGGCTTTTTCGACCCGGTGCAATTGGTCCGTATCCCGGGAATCAAACAACAACAGGGGATGCAGGTTCCCGTCCCCGGCATGGAACACGTTGCCGTGTTTACAATCGTATTTTTTGGTTATCGCGGCCACCGCGGCCAGGGCCTCCGGCAGCTTGGTTCGGGGCACGGTAGCGTCATTGACCAGATAGTTGGGTGCCAGCCGCGCAACCGCGCCGAAGGCGCCGCGCCGGCCCTGCCACAAACGGTTGCGCTCATCATTGTTTTTGGCTTCCTGAATTGCGCGGCAATTGGTTTGCATGCAAATTTCCCGGATGCGCTGAGCCTGCTCTTTGAGGCCGGCCGTCGGCCCTTCCACCTCAATGATCAGCACCGCGGCGGCATCCCGCGGATAGCCGCAAGCATAACTGTCTTCCACGGCTTTGATAATCATGGCATCCATCATTTCAAGGGTGGTGGGCAGAATACCGGCCGAGATGATGCCGGACACGGATATGGCTGCATCGGCGATCGAATCGTAAGTGGCCAGCATGGTGATAATGGATTCAGAAAGGGGCAGAATGCGTACCGTGATTTCGGTGACCACGCCCAGGGTGCCCTCGCCGCCGACCACAACCCCCCGCAGATCGTATCCCGGGGGATCGAGGGCAGCGCCGCCGGTGCGCACCACTTCTCCGTCCGGCAATATCATCTCCAGCCCCAGTATGTGGTTGGTGGTCACCCCGTATTTCAGGCAGCGCGGACCGCCTGAATTCTCTCCGGCGTTTCCGCCGATGGTGGATACTTTTTGGCTGGCCGGATCGGGTGCGTAAAAAAACCCGATGGTCGCCAGGGACTCCTGAAGCTCGAGATTGGTAACGCCGGGCTGAACCACGGCATAGCGGCTTTCCGGATACATTCCCAGGATGCGGTTCAAACGGGACAGACAAACAACCAACCCCTCGACGGTAGAAATCGTCCCGCCGGAAAGATTGGTTCCAAATCCGCGCGGCACGAAAGGTATGCCGGAGCGGTGAGCCGCCCGCACGACCCGGGCCACCTCATGGCTGTCAGCCGGAAAAACCACAACCCCGGGTTTTCCTCTGGCCAGGGAAGCATCATAGGAGTAAAGCTCGGCGTTGGCGCGTGAAACCGATACGCTCCCCTTGCCGACGATTTCTTCCAATTCGCGAATAAAAGTATCTGTAATCATTCCTATCACCTTCTATGCAGTTAAAATCTATATTGAAGAATTCTCGTGATTAATTTTTTTGGGTACCGGATGGTCCGGTTTCGGTTTATGGGTACAACATCTTAACCGTAGTACTATATCTCACGGTTTTTTCCACATGGCCGCCACGAAGGCGCCGCTGTCCAGACCTTTTTCCTGGCCCTCACGCTCAATTGCAGGTGCGCTTTGAGGATCATCATCTTTTAGAAAATGGATGGCTGTTTTGACCGTTCCCTCAACCGGTGCAAGGGCGCGCATATCGTCGGGTGACCTGAAAATCATCTGCTCGAAGAGTGAATGGCCTCTCTCAGCCACTTTTTTGCGACGGTCCGCCCACGGGCTGAGACTGTTAAGGGTGGTTACCACGACTACGCCGCCTTTTTTCACCACCCGGAACAGTTCTTTGACCGCTTCAGGGCCATCCTCAATAAACTCCAGGGCGGTCATTGAAACAACCTTATCAAAGCAATCATCCCCAAAGGGCAGCGCTTGCATGTCACCTGCCACACACTGGAAAGGGTGTCCCTTTGCTTTGCGCTCGGCTCTTTTGAGCATGGGGTGTGATATGTCGAGGCCCGTAATTCGCGCTCCCAGGCAAAGGATATTAAGGCTGAACACGCCGGTTCCGCAGCCAACATCCAGAATCATTTCTCCCCGGCGCGGCTGCAAAAGGTCCAGGAGAAGTTCGTTTTCGTATTTCTTGACAAGAGCGCCGATGGGTGTTTCAAACCACCGGTCGTATTTCTCCGGCCATTCGTCGAACAACCTGCCCTTGACCGCCTGTTCATCGGACATCAAATTCTATCACCCTGTCATGCTATATTGTCATTCCGGGCTTGACCCGGAATCCAGTTCTTTTCAAAATTTTGCACTGCTGGATGCCGGATCACGTCCGGCATGACAAGCAGTATTAAGGCGGGCCTCTGGCCCTATCGTATTCAGATCATGGTGCACAACAGATTTCGGTCGGCACCCGTCTTCGCTAAAGCTGCGCCGCGCCAAGCGGAGGCCGACCCCTACTCCTTAACGGCAAATAGAAGTTATCTTAAAATTGTAGATTGCGTTCAAGGGTCCGCCTCAGGCGGATCGATTTGGTTTTAAAGCGGAGTCCGCCGGAGGCGGATGAGCTGCTAATTTAAAACCAAATCGCAACGCAGCCATTGGACTTAAGATGTATTTTTAAGATAACTTCTTATTTAACCGCATTGCGCTTGCTGCCGATGGTAGCATCTTTATCCCTGCGGTCATCAACTTTCAGATCGATGATGATGCGTTGCCCGCCCGCATCCAGATGGGCCTGGTGTACTTTTTTAACCAGGCTGAACAGCGCATCCAGGTCCGGAACCTCTATGGCGGTAGACATGCCGCCGATCTCATACGTGTAGCCGGACGCTTTAATTACCTTGATGCCTTTTTTGACAAAGCGGCTTAAACTGGTTCCTTCCCCGACGGGATATACCGACAATTGTGCAAGGATCATAGATGTTCTCCAATAATCATAGCTTTTATTAATGACCACTTTTCATGTTGAAACACAGAGTCATAACTAATAAATTCAAATTGCCTAAAGTGCCTAAAATGCCTAAAATTAAGGAATCCTATCGATTTAAAAAGGAATGGAGCAAAGCGACTCATTTACTTTAGGCATTTTAGACATTTTAGGCACTTTAGGCATTTCGCTTTATGATCCAAATTTCATTCCCACCTTCAAATCCGCGTTCCTGGCGAATTCGTCGGCTTCTATTTTTACGCCCGCCGCATCCCTCACCATTCCGATCCCGAGAGCGCCACCATTGAGGGCCACCACAACTTGGCCTGGATTGATAGCCACGATCTCACCGGGTACTTTGTCCATCAGGGGTTCCAGAAGTCTGGCCTTGTAAAATCGAACGTTGCTGCCCTTGATCGTCGAATAAGCTCCCGGCTGGGGGTCACAACCCCTGATGAGATTGTAGACATCAGATGCGGGTTTTGACCAATTCACCGCGGCCACCCTATCGTCACAGGGCGGCTCATAGGTCGCCAGAGAATCGTCCTGGGGGATCTTCGGGGCTTTGCCGCTCTTGATAAGCTCAACGGCCTCCACAATCGCATCGATACCCATGTCAAAAAGCTTGTTGAAATAAAGGGAGCCGGTCGTTTCATCGGGAAGAATATCAATTTCTTTCTGAAGCAGGATGGGACCGGTATCGATTCCCTCATCCACCCACAGGATGGTCAACCCGGTGCGCGTAGCACCCTGGATGACCGCCCAGTTGATCGCGCTGGCGCCGCGGTGCCTGGGCAGCAAGGAAGGATGATAGCAGATGGTGCCGACTGAGGGAATGTCCAGCAGGGTTGCGGGTATAAGATCGGTAACAAAGGCCAGGATAGACAGATCCGGTTTTGCAGCAAGATACGCTGTGCGGACTTCGGGATCTTTCATCTTGGCGGGACGGAAAAGGGCAATACCGGAATTCCCAGCTGTCGCCGCCATCGCCTCACCCCTTTTATCCTGCGGGCAAAAAACCCCGACGATGTTTTCGCCCCGCCGGATAAGGGTATCCAGGACTTTCTCACCAAACGGCCCCTGGCCGACTATAATAATTTTCATCGTAACCTCCTCAAAGGGACAGGGACGAGCCTGTTAAAGCGAAGCCACGTTGCCGACCCGTAATGGCAAGAAAAGGCATCAAGATCGATAGCCCTGATGCCTCTTTTTTAGCATATTAATGCGAGCTCAACCCGTGAAAATTAGGCTTTGGCCTCCGCAGCCCGGATTTCTTCCATGGTCCGCAGAATTTGCAGGGCATTTTCATATACCGGAGTGTCCACCATCTTGCCTTTGTAAGTAACGGCTGCCGCACCCTTGGCAATACCTTCTTCTTCGAAAACCTTTTTGATACCTTCGGCCCATTCCACATCGTCGGTTGAGGGTGTATAGATTTCATGGGACGGCTCGATCTGGCTGGGATGAATCAGCATTCTACCTTCATAACCCATCTGCCGACCTTCCTGGGTGCTGCGCTTGTAACCTTCTTCATCCTGAAAAGCGACAAAAGGACAGTCAATCGCCACGCATCCGGCCGCTCTGGCCGCAATGGCAGTATGATACCGCGCGTAAAGCTGCTCCTGACCTTCCGAGGTCAGGGTGACGCGCATGTCTTTGGTGAAATCCACCGCTCCGAAAATAAGGGAATTGACCCGCGGGCTGGCACATGCCGCCGGATAGGCGTTCATTACCCCTTTGGCGGTCTCGATCAGCAGCTGAATCGCCACGCTGCCGACTTGCATGCCTCTTCTTTGCTCAAGCTCTTCCAGTTTCCAATTCAGACGTTTTACATTTTCGGCATCACCGCATTTTGCCAGACAAACACCGTCCAGGCCCGGATAAACAATGGCCTCCAGGTCATCGTTGGTCATCTGGGTTTCCCAGTTGTTGACCCGCACGTAAAGCCGGGGGGCGACCTGTTTTTTCCGATCAGTCTTCAGGTATTTCTGGATCATTTCCCGGCCCTTGGGCTTTTCCGCCGGGGGCACCGAGTCTTCCAGATCCAATGTCAAAACGTCGCAGGCGATGGTCGGGGCTTTGCCGACCATCTTTTCGTTATTGCTGGGCACATAAAACACCGATCTCATTACAGCCATGATCGTTTCCTCCTTTTCTTGATAGGTTCGGGGCTTGGCCCCAAATGGAATGTTGGAATATTCGATAAATCCCCGTAGTTATTTAAATTACACCGCCGCTAGATCAGTTCTTTGATTTTGGGTGCAATTTCTTCAGGGCTGTCAACCACATAGGCCCCGGCAGCGGTCAAGGCCTTGATCTTGCCCTGGGCGGTCCCTCTGCCGCGTTCAACAATACTGCTGGCGTGGGAAAAGCGCATGCCTTCCGGCGCCCAGGCACCGGCTATAAAAACAACCAGCGGTTTGGTGAAGTCGCCATTGGCAACCGCCTCGGCCGCCTCTTCCTCCAGGGTCCCGCCGATTTCACCAAAAATTGCCACTGACCTGGTCTGCTCATCCTTTTCAAACATTTTAAGAACATCAGCCATGGTGAGGCCCAGAACAGGTTCGGTGCCGATGTGCAGGGCGGTGCTGATGCCTAACCCGGCTACTTTCAGCGCCCAGGGAACCGTACCCGATTGACCGCCGCTGCGGGATATAACCCCCACCGGACCCGGGTTAAACAGCTTCCTGGCCCAGTCGACGCTGCCGCCCAGCCAGCCCATGGCCGCCTTGCCCGGACTGATGATGCCGAGGCTGCCGGGCCCCAGTATTCGGGCGTCGTTTTTCAAAGCGTAGTTTACCATAGCGATCACATCATGCACCGGAATGCGCTCCACCGGTGAAACGACAAATTTTATACCGGCGTCAATAGCCTCGTAGACGGCGCTCTTTAAGGCCGGCCCGGGAATAAAGGTTACGCTGGCATCCACCATCCCTTCACTCTTGATGGCCTCCAGGACGGTATTATACACCGGCAGTCCATGAACCTCTTCGCCACCGCGACCCGGTGTCACGCCCGCGACCACCTTGGTTCCATAGCCCTTCATAAATGCGGTCCGCAATGATCCTTCCCGGCCCGTCATTCCCTGAACAATGACTCTTGTATTTTCATCTAACAGTATTGACATTTTCTCCCCCTGCTATTCTGTTCCGTGCTTTTTCCTGTATTCCGCCAATCCTTTGATGGGAACCTCGATGGTAATGGCCGCATTACCCCTGAACCAGCATTCGTATTCGCAGGCCAGGCACTCGGTGCCCCTGCGTGCCAGTTCTTGAGGAGATCCTTCCACGGCCGGTTTGCCGTCTTTTAAGACCAGAATCCCCCGGCTATAGGTCTTACAGGCTTCCACACAGGCATGCGTTTTACAGCCTTTGCATTTTTCGTCATCGATGATGACCTTGATCGTTCTTTCGTTAAATTCCATATGGCTTCCCCTTATTTTCATTGAATATTTTCGATTGAATATTGAATATTTAATGTTAGCCTACGGCTGATCAATTCTAAAAATATAAATGATTGGGCGCAGCGTAATCCACAATTATTCAATAGTCATTAGTCAATAATCAATTTCTTTCCTTGCGGTATTCATCGACCAGAGCCTTGACCCGGCCGCCGATGAATTTGGCATCGTAGACATGTTCGCGATCATAAATTTCAATTCTGGCATCGAGATCCGCCAGGCCCTCTTTCAATATCTCCTGGGATTTTTCCTCCTTGTTGCCGCACAGCAGCAGCACCACGGGAAATCCCGGTTTTTTAGGCAGTTCCTCCCTCAGGGCTTTGACGATACCGTGGGCATGGTGCCACTGTTCCTGGTTGGCCATCATAAAGCCGGCCAGAAAATAGCCTTCAATACCCGGAATGGACATGATCAGCTTGATCACCCGATAGACCTTTGACGCTGTGGGGTTGCCGCTGGTATCGGCGTAATCGGCCACCTTTAAGTCCACCTTGTTAAGCGCATCCATGCCGAGCATGGCCGCGCCACCGCCGATCCCGTGGTAGCCGACAAAACCGCCTTTGGCCACCTCCTCGGGCTCGGCCATCTGGGCCACATAGCTGGTGCCGCGAAAATCGCTTTCTTCAAACGACCAGGCGATCAGGTCGAACTCGGTGGGTTCTTTGAGAAACTCACGCCCGATTTTGATTCCCAGCTCGGGGTGCCGGAAAAGGGCCTGGTCATCAACGGCCATGCGACAGTCTGCCGCCAGCACTTTATTGTCTGCGGTCAACACGAGGGGATTAATCTCCAGGGTACGGCAGTCCATCTTTTGAAAGGCATTAAAAAGCTTGAAAACAATATCAGCCACCTGGCGCAGAACTTTGCCCTTGACGCCCATCGAAGACACCATGTTGAGCGTGTCATAGGGCATCAGGCCTTTGATGACATCCACATTCATAATGGCAATCTTATCCTCGGGCACCGACTCGATTTCAACGCCGCCTTCGGGACTGAACATCAGAACCGGACCGCGCACTTCCTGGGCGGAGTTTATGATTACACCGGCGTAGAATTCCTTAACGATATCAAGCTTTTCTTCAACCAAAACCTGTTTGACCTCAAGCCCCTTAACTTTCATCCCCAGGATTTCCGCCGCCACTTTCCCAGCCTCATCCGGCGTGTCCGCAAACTTCACCGCACCGGATTTCCCCCTGCCACCGGCCCAGACCTGGGCCTTGACCACCACGGGCCGCCCCAGCCTTTCAGCCGCCTTTCTAGCTTCTTCAGGAGAATTTGCAACCGCCCCTTCAGGGATCGGGATACCCGATTTGCTGAAAAGTTCTTTTCCCTGGTATTCAAAAAACTTAGCCATCTTGCCTCCATCAATTGGTGTGTAGTTCGGTTTTTTAGCCCAAGTACTTCTCTGGTAAGACCAGCAAACCATTAAACATAAATGCCATTACCTGTCAAGGGCTTTTTTGGCAGGCATTATTTGGGGTTGACATGAAATTTTCTAAATAATATAGTCTCTTGCCAATGTTTTCAATACCAGATGGTTTGTCTTTGTCTGCCATTCATGATTGACAAATACGGTCCCGAATGCTAACAGCAACCAAACCGTGGAATTAAAATTTTTTACTAAGTATTATGGTCAGTCCAGCATTTAAGCCCATCAAACAGGAAAAAATCTCCACTAAAATCGTGGAGCAGATTAAAGCCCTGATTGCCGGGGGTGAGTTGAGGCCCGGCGATGCGCTTCCGCCGGAAAGAGAGCTCATGGCGCTGTTAAATGTCAGCCGACCTTCGCTGAGAGAGGCGTTAAATACCCTGGCGACCATGGGGTTTATCGAAATCACCCAGCGCCACCGGACGATCGTCAGGTCTCTGGCAGCGGGCCGTATTACCGAACCGATTGATCACCTTTTAAAGGAGGGCTTCCAAACCGTTTTCGAGTTGATCGAAGCCCGCAAGGCCATGGAGACCTGGAATGCCCGGCATGCGGCTAAGCGGGCCACTTCCGATGATATCGCCCGGCTGGAAAATAGCCTTGCGGCCATGCAGGCCAAGATTGAAAACAATCTCAGCGTGGTGGAGGAAGATGCGAATTTCCATCTGGCCATCTCCGAGGCCACCCACAATAGAATCCAGATGCATTTAATGTTCTCCATATACGACAAGCTTAAAGAATCTCTTGGTAAGTATCTAGAGCGCATCGATATGGATGATGTCCATTCCCAGCACCTAAAAATTGTGAGGGCCATCAAGAAAAAAGACCCCGCTCTGGCAGAAACACGCATGCGTGAACACCTGGATTATGTGCAATCCCGAGTCCGGGAAATTACATCCCGGGAAAGTATAAGTACCTAAGGGTGCCGTTCCAACGGAGCGGGAACCGATTAATGATAAGGAGGTGAACTGGTTTTCAAGCGCGGTAGACCGGAAATCTTGCAGGTTTTTTTATAAGGGGAGCTCTTTAAATCAAAGGGAGGATAGTGCCTCTGGGGGCTCGCAGGGCATCTTTAGCTTGACACAGGACCGCCCGGCTTGTAAGAAGCATTCAGCAGTTTTCAATAGCAGGGAATTGTGCAATCGGGCGCGGACTTTGTTGAAATCGAAAGGTCGTGCCTACTCTCTTAATCTTTTTTACCAAGTAAAGGAGGTAATTTATGACTGAGAACGTTAAGGCAAACAAACCTGAGAAAAAAGAGATCTCCCGCAGGAGTTTTATCAAAACGGCGGCTGTGGCCGGCGCGGCGGCGAGCACCCTCGGTTTTCCGGCCGTGATGCGCGTATCTGCTGCAGACGCTGTTAAATTTAAGGTGCAAACTGCATGGGACGCCGGAACCCTGGGCTATGTCAAGTTCAAGGAGTTTTGTGAGGAAGTCACGGCGGCATCTGAAGGCAAGATTGTATTCGAAGGATTTCCGGCCGGTGCCATTGTCGGAACTTTCGAAATGTTTGATGCCGTCAAGGCCGGCGTTTTTGATGCCATGCACTGTTTCGACGTGTATTGGCCGGGAAAGATACCGGTCGCAACCTTCCTGTCCTCCTATCCTTTTGGAATGGACCGTCCGGACCAGTGGGAGACCTGGTATCACGAACTGGGCGGCCGGGAATATGCCCGGGAAGCCTACGGCAGCCACAACATGTATTACGTTGGCCCCATTCAGCACGATGACAACCTGATTCACTCCAAGGTTCCCATCCGCAGCTTTGAAGACTTCAAGGGCAAAAAGCTCCGCTACCCGGGCGGTATCATCGCCGACATCTACCGTTCCGCCGGTGTGGCAACGGTGCTTCTGCCGGGCGGCGAGGTCTACCCGGCCCTGGAAAAAGGCGTCATCGACGGTGCCGACTATGTCGGGGCGGCCATCAACTATAACCTCGGCTTCGGTGAGATCGCCAAGTACATCATCATGGGGCCGCCATCGACCCCGTGCCTGCACCAGCCGGTGGACTTGATGAGCCTGAACATCAACATTAATAAATGGAAGGCGCTGGCACCCCACTGGCAGACCTTCATCGAGGCCATGGTCGCGAAGCACTCCTACGACCAGTATTCAGCGATCCAGGCCGCTGACATCATAGCCTTCGAGAAGCTGCAAGTCGAGCAGGGGGTTGAAATCATCCGGCTGAAAGAAGAAGACATTGCCAAGTTCCGCCGCTTTGCACCGGAGATGTGGGTCAAGTGGGCCAAGAAATCTCCGCTGGCGATGAAGGCTTTTAAATCCCAGCTCGCGTTCATGAAATCCGTCAAGATGGGTTATATAACGGACGCGGACATGGTCGACTACAACGGCAAAAAACTCGAGTTCTAATTCTAACCAGGTGGAGGGGGAAATTTGGTTCCCTCTCCACTTTTTTTGAAGAAGTTTCCCGTGGCTTTAACCCATTAGCAGGGGAGATAAATAATCATCGGTCGCCCCTTCAGAAATTTCGGGAAGTGCGAGAGGAAGTCATGCAACTGTTGAAAAAAATTATGATCGCCATCGAAAAAACCAATATTTTCATCGGCAAATTGATGGTCGGGGTGACCCTTCTGGCGGTAACCGTCATCACTTTTGAAGTGGTCATGCGCTACGTGTTCGGCCTGCCGACGAACTGGGGGCATGAGACGATGACCCTGCTGTTTGCGATTCAGTACATGTTTGTTGCCGGTTACTGTCACTATCACCGCGCCCACGTGCGGGTGGATGTTTTTTATTCCACGCGCACGCGAAGGACCCAGGCCTTTCTGGACCTGTTCACCAGCATTTTCTTTTTCCTGTTCAACGGGGTCCTGCTGTGGACCTGCTGGACCTTTTACTGGAGCTCCCAAACCATGCACGGCGGCGGAACCATTTTCGGCATAACGGTTCCCGGCGAGCTGTCCCTGACCGATTGGGCCCCTCCCTATTATCCGGTCAAATTCATGATGCCCCTCGGCGCCCTGATGCTGCTCTTGCAGGGTATCGTGTGGTGGATTCGTGACATACACATTGCGGTTACGGGGAGGGAAATGACATGAGCATTGAATGGATTACGATATTGATGTTCGGGTCCCTGTTCTTTTTGCTGGGTCTGGGGCTACCGGTGGCTTTTGCCTGCGGATCGGTGGGGGTTATTTTTACCGCTTTGCTTCAGGGCCCGGCGGCCGTCAACCTGGTCTCGACCCGCATCTTCGGACTGATGATGAATTACCTGCTCGCGGCCATCCCTTTGTTTATCTTCATGGCCTGCATTCTGGAGCGGTCCGGTATTATCGAAGAGCTCTATGAGCTGGTCTATCAGTGGATGGGAGCCATCAAAGGCGGTGTCGCCTCGGCCACGGTTATGGCCTGCACCATGCTGGCCGCCATGGTGGGCGTCATCGGCGCCAGCGAGGTTACCATGGGCGTCATCGCACTGCCCCAGATGCTCCAGCGAAAATATGACAAATTCATTGCCTGCGGCTCGATTCTGGCCGGTGGCACCCTGGGAATTTTGATCCCGCCCAGCGTCATGCTGATCGTCTACGGCCTGGTGGACAACAGCTCCATCGGTCGGCTTTACGCCGGAGCTATCATGCCCGGGATCATGCTTTCGGCGATGTTTATCGGCTATGTGACGACCCGCTGCTACATCAATCCCAAGCTGGGTCCGCCGGTCCCGAAGGAAGACCGCATGCCGCTGAATAAAAGAGTCCGGCTGCTGCTGCGCATCATCGCCCCGGGCATCCTGATCTTCCTGGTTCTGGGCACCATCTTCACCGGTATTGCGGCACCAACGGAAGCCGCCGGCGTGGGAGCGGCCGGCGCCATGATCCTGACCGGGCTCCAGCGGAAGCTTTCGTGGAGGGGTGTGATCCAGGCGGCCGAAAACACCCTGAAATCTTCAGCCATGGTCATGTGGACCATTTTCGGCGCCAACATCTTCGTCGGTCTTTATGTGATGGTGGGGGGCGGCGAATTTGTAACCCAGATGCTCCTGGGTTCCGGGCTGGGCAAATGGGGAATCATCATTGTCATGCAGCTGATATTGATCTTTTTAGGATGTTTCATCGACTGGGTCGGTATCATCATGCTGTGCGTTCCCATATTCGGACCCATCGTTCGCCAGCTGGGATTTGACCCGGTGTGGTTCGGGGTGCTGTTTGCCACCAATTTGCAGATTTCCTTTTTGTCTCCGCCTTTCGGGTATGCGCTGTTTTATCTCAAAGGCGTGGCGCCGCCCGAGATTTCGACCACCGATATCTGGAAATCGTCGGCGCCCTTTATCGGCCTCCAGGCCGTCGGGGTGGTCCTCGTTATGTACTTCCCGCAAATCATCCTCTGGCTGCCAAGCCTTTTGTATTAGCCGGTTTTGTTGCCGGGTTAGGGCGGACGGCCCGCGGTCTGTTGCGGGACGCCCGCCTGATCCTCTAAGCGATGGAATCATGAAAAAATCCAAACCCTCTAAAAGGGACCGCCACTATCAAGCCCCACTCACATTTGTGGGGCTTTTTTATGCGGCTTTGATTGGCTGGACGGTTTTATGCGTGTGGTTGATCGGGTCCAAAACGCTTTCCACCGGGTGGCCCCTGGGCCAGCTTTTGATGATCGGGTTCGTACTGGCCTATACCTGGTACTTTTCCCTGGGCATCTCATATGAAATCAGCATCGAAACCGGCGGTAACATTAAAATGACCAGTTTCAGACGGGTTTTAAGCCTCAACGCCCAGGATATATCACTGGTGGAAGGTCCCCGGCTGGCCGTAATCCCTTACAGTTTTATCCGCTTTCGATTGAAGCGCGAAAAGGCCTACCTGTTTGCCTGCATCACGGATGATGAAATCCAGCGCATACTGAAGATCATGCAAAAAAAGAACCCGGAAATAAAATTAAAAGGCCTTTAGTGAATTTTATCAACAGCCACGCAGAAAAATTCGCGGTATTCTGCAGATTGAATTCAAATATCTTCCGGGTTCGCAATGAAGGGCACACTCATTTTTTTATTGACGCCGGATGCCTGCTAGCGTAAAAGAATGTTTTTAAAAAGGTATTCAAAACTACCCGGATCAAGGAGAAATTATCATGTTTGTTCTATGGCCCAATGTGATTACGTATATTTGTGCGGCTCTTGTCGGCGCAACGATTGGTTTCATCATTTACGGCCTTATCAAAGGTTTCGAAAACACCTTTCCGAATGATTAGTCATCACCGGAGTTTGCCCCGATTTACTGCAATCAGGTTTTAACGTTTTACTTCACAAACTGCTGCCCGGGGGAGCCGCACAACCGCCGGGCAAATCAACTCCTGCCCTGCCAGCCCTTGGTCAAGTATACCCAGGTACCGAATGTTTCTTAATAGTTGACTTTTTCACCCTCATAATTTATGTGTTCAAGTTCGTTCAACAAATAGAATTAATTGTCGCAAGTAACGGTTTGCATCCCTGCCGGGAATAAAGATCAAAGAATTGAATGCCTGAACACGCTATCCAGAAACCGTTAGAAAATCATCAAAAGGCACCGATGCTGTGGGGCTGGCCCACCTACCTGAGCATCGTTATTGCGATGATCATCTTGATTTTCGCGGCCTCCATGGTGGACCTGAAAGCTATCTGGCGCGAAATTGCCGCCTGCGACAAACGCTATGTGGTCCTCGGGTCATTGGCCCATTATGCGACCTATCTTGTACGCGGCATGCGTTGGCGCAGATGTTTGATTCATCTGCCGGTGGCGGCAGGAAGCGGTAAATTCGCATTGCTTGTTTTCTTTTATAATTTTGTGGACAACCTGGTACCTGCCAAACTGGGAGATGTATATGCCGCCCATCTGGCTCGCATTAACTTTAAAATTCGGCGTTCTGCCGCCATGGGCTCCATCGTTTTTTTGCGCATGATTGATGCCTGGATTATTCTGATCCTGGCCGCACTGGCTTCCTGGATTCTGTTTTCGGCCCACCTGCCCGGGGCTGTCACCTGGAGCCTGATCTGTGGCAGCCTAATTGCAGTGGGTGCAACCTCAATTATGTTGCTGTTTTTTTTATTCAAAAAAAAACTTCCCGGCTGGATACCGGATAAAGTTCAGCAAATGATTCAAGCCTTTCACACCGGCATGTGGCCCAGGCCAAAAGAGTTATTACCGATTAGCGCCTTGACCATAATTATTTGGGTGTTGGAAACCATATGGATTTTTTGTCTGGTGCTGGCCTTCAATCTTCAAATCGATGCGGTGCAAGCAATTTTTTTGACCATGATTCCGCTGCTGGCTTCGGCCTTCCCGTTTACACCATCCGGCGCCGGCGTGGTGGAAATCACCCTTTACAGCTGTCTGCGGGTAGTCGGCGTGGCAACCCCGATTGCAGGCTCATTGACGGTTGTCAACCGCTTTATTGATTACTGGCTTCATATTGCCCTGGGTCTTATCGTATGGGCCTTTCGGCGCCTAATCGGCCTGAGGACCTGGCGCGATGTGCCATTGAAAGATTCTGATAAAGCGGATACATCTGACCTAAGCGCTGAAACTAAGGTAGTCAAAGGATAATTACTTACATGGCCCTATTTGGTTCCATCCCAAGAAGATGTGTGAATCTGCCGCCCGGAAGCCTGCGAACCCTTATTAGCTGCGTTATCGGCAATAAGGTCCAGGTGGGTCCGGCGATTGAAGAATTCTACCTGAGATTCGGGCAGTGGCTAGGGGTACCCCACGTGTTTGGCGCATCCTCCGGCCGCACAGCATTTCAACTGGCCCTGGAATCATTAAACCTGGAGAAAGGCGCCGAGATTATTTTTCCGGTTTTCACCTTTCCGGTCATTCCCATGGCGGCCAAAATGCTCGGTTATAAACCGGTGTTTTGCGATGTCGATCCACGGACGTATAATTCCGGACCGCAACATATCGAACCGAAAATAACAGAAAAAACCGGCGCCATCCTGGCAACTCATCTTTTCGGTCAACCCTGCCCCATCCGCCCCATCGCGGAGCTCGCCCGGCAGCGCAATGTTCGCCTGCTCGAGGATTGCGCCCATGCCTGCGGTGTCAGGATAGAGGGCCAACAGGCCGGAACTTTCGGAGACATCGGTATATTCAGTTTTGCCGAAGGCAAAAATATGCCCTGTTTTGGCGGCGGCGCCATTGTGACCTCCGACGAAGAAATAGCCGGCCGAGCAGCTGAAATATTGTCTGAATCCCCAGTCGCGGGAAAAGATGCCATCACCAAAAAAGCCCTGTCAATCTGGGTCATGTGGCTGCTGACCCGGCCGTGGATCTTCGGTCTGACTGCATATCAAGCCCTGAGGCTGAAACTATTATTGGGACAACCCCTGATGGATTCGGCCGTGGGCGATGACCTGCTGGATGAATTTAAAAACTCGAACCCGCGCATCAGCCGCATGTCCAATCTCCAGGCAGCCACCGGCCTGCTTCAACTCAGGCACATCGATGCCTTCAATGAAGGCGCCCGGCAAAATGCCCGCATACTGACCGAAAGTCTGGGTGAGGTGCCCGGCATTAAAGCCCCGGATGCGGTTGAAGGGGATCATATATATGTTTACTATCCCCTCACCGTGGATCCGGCCCGGCGCGATGACCTGCGACATTACCTCCTGAAAAGGGGCTTTGACACCAAAACGACGGATATGTCCGACTGCTCGGCCCTTGGTTTTTTCCAGGAGGCAGAGGCCTCGGACAACCATCCAAACACGACGAAAGAAGCATCAATTTTAGAAATATGTGTCTACCCGGTGATATCTCGGGAAAAAATGCGTCGGCTGGGCGGGGATATCCGCACCTGGGCGGGAGTCGCGAAATTATAATTTCGCAGGTGCCGGGTGTCAGTGACCAGATGACAGAAGACAGATGACGGAAGACAGATTGTAAATCAGAATCCTCGGTCCTATAGGCCTGATCCATTCTCTGAGCTTGCAGATGTGTCATCTGACCTCTGTCCTTCGTCCTCTGTTTTCTGACACCTGACACCTTTGGTATTTTAAAGGCCACCTTTATTGCTTAAAATCTTATAACTGTGGATGTCATAAGACCATGCCCATCTTAAACAATATGAAAATCGATATCAGCCTGAATGCGGTTTGCAGAAGACTTCATATGAAGCCGGATGGCGACTTGAGTGAGATTTTGCCTCTGGTCGATGTGGCCATGACGCTGATCGAACCCCGGGCGCTCTACGATGTCTGTTATATCGAAGAAAAGCTCGAAGGAGCCGTCATCGTCAATGGAAGGCGGTTAAAAAGCAGGGTGCTGCGCAAAAACCTGGACCCGGTTGAAAGAATATTCCCGTTTGTTATTACCCTCGGCAGTAAATTAGGTGAGAAGCAAGCCGCAAGCAGCGATCTTTTGGAAAACTATTGTCTGGATACCATTGGAAATGTTGCCCTGAATTCAGCTCGCAAACAATTAGAGCACCATTTAGAATCCAAATTTGCCCTGGGCAAGATTTCTTCCATGGCGCCGGGCTCATTAGCAGATTGGCCCCTTGAGGAACAGGCCCCATTGTTCCAACTGCTCGGGGATGTCGATGCTTCCATCGGTGTGAAATTAACCGACAGTCTGGTGATGCTGCCGGCTAAATCCATATCCGGCATCTTCTTCCCGACAGAGGGTTCCTTTATCAGCTGTCAACTGTGCCCCCGGAAGCGCTGCGAGTCAAGAAAAGCGAAATACGATGAGAAGCTGGCAAACGAGTATGGCATCAAAAATAATAGAGGTTGATACTTTTGATCGTTGGGTTCATTTAACTATTTGGAATTTCACCGACTCCTCCATCGCTTTCTGGGCGAACCACTTCAATTCGATCAGCATTGCGGAATCCCCGCGGCAGCTTTCGGCCACGTCGTCCGCGCTCACCCACAAAATCAGAAATGTTTGACGGTGTCAGGCGGATATAGCGTTTGCCGGCGTGGATCTTGATCGTGATCCCTTCAGGAATTATCTCTACCAATTTCAGATATTCTTCCCGTTTTTTGACCCTGGCAGGCGGGATTTGAATGATTTTGTTACCCTTGCCCTTGGGAAGCTCCGGTAAAACCGCGGCGGGGATAACCAGCATGCGGCCCTCCGTGGTAATGGCAACCAGATAGTCTGTTTCGTAATTGTTAACATAGGCAGGCGGCAGCGCCTCGCAGCCTTTGGCCACGGTGAGCATCGCTTTGCCCTTGGTGTTTTTGGTCACCATATTAGAAAGTTCGGTTATAAAACCATAGCCGGCATCACTGGCAAGCAGCACCTTTTGATCGGCAGAACCCATTACAACCGCTAAAAATCGCGCCCCTTCCGAAGGGCTCAGCTTGCCTGTCAGCGGTTCACCTTGCCCGCGGGCCGAGGCCAGCGTGTGGGCCGGCAAAGAATAGGCCCTTCCTCTTGTGTCAATAAAAATTGATGGCTGGATGGTTTTACCCCGGGCGGCACTTAAAAAGTCATCGCCTGCTTTATAACTGAGACTGGCCGGATCCATTTCGTGTCCCCTGGCCGCACGCACCCAGCCCCCGGCAGACAGCACCACGGTAACCGGCTCGACAGCGGTAAGCTCGGCCTCTTTGATAGCCCTGGCTTCTTGGCGTTCGACGATTAAGGTCCGGCGTTGATCGCCGTATTTTTGGGCATCTTCGCTGAGCTCCTTTTTTATAAGGGTCTTAAGGCGTTTATCCGAGGCCAGGGTTTTCTCGATCCAATCTCTTTCTCCGGCCAGTTCCTCTTTTTCGGTTTTGACTTTGATTTCTTCAAGTCTGGCCAGCTGGCGCAGCCGGATCCGCAATATCGCCTCAGCCTGGATATCGCTCAGTTTAAATTTCTTCATTAAAACCGGTTTGGGTTCGTCGCTTTCACGAATAACCTGAATAACTTCATCCAGGTTCAGGTAGGCAATCAATAGTCCGTCGAGGATATGCAACCGCTCCTTGATTTTGTTTAAACGAAACTCCAGCCGGCGAACCACCGTCTGCATTCTGAATTTAAGCCATTGCTTTAAAATTTCCAGAAGACCCAGTGTTTGCGGCTTGCGGTTTAACCCGATCACCGTCATATTGACTTTAATACTTTTTTCAAGGTCGGTGGTTGCAAACAGATGACTGATCAACGCTTCTTTGTCCACCCGGTTGGAGCGGGGCATGATCATAAGGCGTGTCGGCTCGTCCTGGTCGGACAAATCGCGAATGTCGGAAACCATGGAAAGTTTTTTCTCCCGCATCTGCAATGCCACCTGTTCGATCACCCTGGCAGACGAAACCTGGTAAGGCAGCGAAGTAATAATGATATCACCGTTTTCGTATTCATAGGTTGCCCGCATTCGAATCATGCCCTGGCCGGATCGATAAATATTCAGAATTTCTTCAAGGGGTGTAATAATTTCCGCACCGGTTGCAAAATCGGGCCCCTTAATGGTTTGGCAGATATCCTCGAGCGTGGACTTGGGCTTTTCAATCAACGTTATACAGGCATCAACGATTTCACTCAGATTGTGCGGCGGTATGTCGGTTGCCATGCCGACCGCAATTCCGGTGGCGCCGTTTAGAATAACATTCGGCAGCCTGGCAGGCAGCATCCGTGGCTCGCTGAGGGTTCCGTCGAAGTTGGGAGACCAGTCGACGGTACCCATGGAAAGCTCTTCCAGAAATACGTCGGCATAGGCGGAAAGACGGGCTTCGGTGTAACGCATGGCGGCAAATTCTTTGGGGGCGGCACTGGATCCCCAGTTGCCCTGCCCATCAATGAGAGGATAGCGATAGGAAAAATTCTGGGCCATCAGCACCATGGCTTCGTAGCAGGCCGTGTCGCCGTGGGGATGATATTTACCCAGGACATCACCGACGGTGCGGGCCGACTTTTTGTGCTTGGTGGTAGCGCTCAGGCCAAGCTCGCTCATGGCATAGACAATCCGGCGTTGGACCGGCTTAAAGCCATCACCGATATACGGCAGGGCCCGGTCCATAATAACGTACATGGCATAGTTGAGATATGAGGGCTTTACAAAATCATCCAGCGCAAGCTGCTCGATACCCTCATAGGATATTACTTCAGTTGTTGTCATACAGTTTTACTCCATATTAAAAAGGTTCAACGTTCAGGGTTCAAGGTTAGGGTTTGAGGTTAGAGGAGCGCTTCGCTTTAGGTTTGAGGCAAATTCGGATCGGATCATTTTATTTCTAACAATCAGCCTCTAACCTCCAACCTCATACCTCCAACAACCGAAGGTTCTGCCTCCATTCGCCAAACATCTTTGAACCCTGGAACGGTTAAATCACATCCGGATCAGCGAGGTCACCTTCTTTCTCCAGCCAGCGTTTACGATCCCCGGATCTTTTTTTGGCCAACAGCATATCCATGGTTTCGAAAATACTCTTTTCCCCGCTGCAGGTAAGCTGGACCAGCCGCCGCGAGTCAGGAAGCATGGTCGTCTCTCTCAACTGGGAGGGATTCATTTCCCCAAGGCCTTTAAACCGTTGCACATTGGGTTTTCCTTTTTTGGGGGAACCGTTCAGTCTTTTCAGGATATCATCCTTTTCGATTTCATCCAGAGCGTAAAAAACTTGTTTGCCCTGATCGATTCGATAGAGCGGCGGCATGGCAACAAAAATATTGCCGGCTTCAACCAGAGGCCTGAAATGCCTGAGAAACAAAGCACAGAGAAGCGATGCAATATGAAGCCCATCGGAATCGGCATCTGCCAGGATAATTATTTTGCGGTAGCGCAGCCCTGAAAGGTCCGTTGTCCCCGGATCAACCCCTGCTGCGACCGCAATATCATGAATGGCACTTGATTTTAGTATTTCGGCAGTCTCCACTTCCCAGGTGTTCAATATCTTCCCCCTCAAAGGCAGCACGGCCTGGGTTTGTTTGTCGCGTGCCTGTTTCGCAGAGCCGCCGGCTGAATCTCCCTCCACCAAAAACAACTCGCCTTCAGCAGGGTCCTGAGAAATACAGTCTGCCAGTTTGCCGGGAAGGGTGGGACCGCTGCCCACTTTTTTGCGCACAACTTGTTTAGCATCTTTCAGTCTGCGGCGGGCACTTTCGATTGCCATCTCGGCCAATTTTTCGCCCGCTTCGGTGTGTTGGTTGAGCCACAGCGCAAAAGAATCCCGGACCACATTGGCGGTAAAGGACGCAAATTGGCGTGAGCCCAGGCGTTCTTTGGTTTGCCCTGAAAACTGCGGGTCGTTCAGTTTGGCCGACAACACATAACTGCACTTGTCCCATATATCATCTGCGGTGAGCTTAACACCGCGGGGAACCAGATTCCGAAATTCACAAAATTCTCTCACGGCCGCCAGTAATCCGCTTCGAAAACCATTTACATGGGTGCCGCCCTGGGTGGTCGGAATCAGGTTGACATAGCTCTCGGCAATCATCTGTCCCTGTTCCGGCAGCCAGATAACTGCCCAGCTGACGACTTCTTCTTTACCCTCTTGATTGCCGACAAAGGGCTCTGCCGGAATTCGCTCGTAATCCGCCAGGTTTTCAAGCAGATAGTCTCTGAGACCATCTTCAAAATACCAGGTCTCGGTTTCATCGGTGTGTTTGTTTGTAAATGTGACGGTTAGGCGCGGGCACAGGACCGCCTTGGCGCGCATCACATGTTTTAACCTGCGTATCGAGAATTTGACCGTGTCGAAATATTTGCCATCCGGCCAGAATCGGACGGTTGAGCCGGTATTGCGTTTCCCAACCGTTCCTGTTTTTTTAAGTTCCGATGCTTTTGTTCCGTTTTTAAAATGAATCGCATACTTGTTGCCGCCCCTTCTGATCTCTACCTCGAGCCGCATGGACAGCGCATTGACAACTGAGACGCCAACTCCATGGAGACCGCCTGAAAACCGATAATTTTTATTGCCGAATTTGGCGCCGGCATGCAATTTGGTCATGATGACCTCGACACCCGTCATCTTTTCGCCCGGATGCTGGTCGATTGGCATGCCGCGGCCGTCATCACTGACCTCGAGAGAGCCGTCTTGGTGATAAATGACATCAATCCGTTTGGCAAAACCGGCAATGGCTTCATCAACGGCATTGTCGATAACTTCCTGGGCCAGATGGTTTGGCCGGGCGGTGTCGGTATACATACCCGGCCGGCGTCTGACCGGATCAAGGCCTTTCAACACTTCCAGAGAGGAAGCGTCATAGGTGGCCCTGATCGCGTTCTCGAAAAGGCTGTCGTTTTTTATGGCAAACCTCCTATCCGGCTTTGCCGGAGGTGACGAATGATGATTGTCAAATGATAGAATCGCCGCTCCTGGTCGATTTCTATGTTTATATCAATGATACCTTGTTTTGCCGTTATGTCATCAGGAAATTAAAAAAAACCGGGGCAGATTGATCCGGTCCCGATTTTGGATTAGGGTTTTCTACGTACGATAATCACTAATATAGCCCTAAAAGTGAATTGCATCAAGATATTAAGAGGATCTTTATAATTACAAATTTATTTTAACCTTGCAATATATACTTGACTTGACCGTCCAGAATGATGTTATCTGTGATTACGCCAAGTTGGGAATGTTCGCAATGTATCTGAAATGCGACTCTAAGTCGCTTTTTCGCGGATCGCATTACAGCGGTGGGGATATCCGGATCCGTATAGCCACTATAGAAGCTATCTCAAAAAATGGGTAAAAAGTAAGATTCTTATGGTAGCTGCCCTGAAGAAAAATTAGGGGGTGATATGGCTGACAATAAAAATAACGCTTTAAATTCTTTGAGCTACGGTTGGTGTGGAAAAATTTTAAAGGTTGATCTTTCTTCAGAAGTCATCGCAGAGATTGACACCCAGCCGTATGCAGATCGGTTTTTAGGCGGACGGGGAATCGCCACACGCCTTTATTGGGAATATGTCCCTGCCGCTGCCAGGGCTTTTGATCCGGAAAATCATTTGATTTTTATGACGGGGCCATTGACAGCAACCGGCGTACAGGGTGCATCACGTTTTGAAGTCGTGGGAAAATCACCGATGTTGATGCCGGAAGGCTTTTGCTATGGCAACATGGGGGGATATTGGGGATCCGCATTAAAAAGAGCTGGTTTCGATGGACTGATGGTGTCCGGAAAGGCGAATCGACCTCTTTATTTATTCATTTCAGATGGAAAGGCAAGTCTCGAAGATGCAGGCAAGATTCATCTTGAGGGAGTAAAGCGGGTCCGGGAGTATTTAATACAAAAACATGGCAAAAAAACGCATTATATTACCACCGGTCCGGCCGGAATGAATCTATGCCGCAGTGCCAATCTGATGACGGACAATGAGGGTAGTGCAACCGGTGGTTTTGGCGCAGTTTTGGGGGCTAAGAATCTAAAAGCCATTGCCGTGATAGGGACTCAATCTCCTCTGGTAAGCGATCCTGCTGCATTAAATGAACTCAATCGGTTGACTATAAAGTTAAATAAGCGGGACACGTCTTTCAATCCATACCCGCCGGATCAAATTGCCCGTACAGGCAAGGCGTCTTGTTTTCAGTGTGGTTTGGACTGTATCATGCGATCCACATTCCGAACCCAATCGAACAGGGAAGTTGTTAGAAAGTGCCAGGCCATGTTTGTGTACTTTCCCTGGGTGATGGGACGTCCGGGGGAACCTGCTGAAACTGCCCTGGATGCAACCGGGCTTTGTAACAATCTATCATTATGTACCATGGAGATGGCCAATATTGTTCAATGGATCAGTGACGGTTACAAGGCCGGTTTTTTGAACGACGCCCAAACCGGTCTTGAAATAGATAAGCTGGGTAAGTGGGAGTTCTTTGAAAAGCTTTGTAATATGATCGCTTATCGACAGGGCCTGGGTGATGTCCTTGCAGAAGGGCTCCTGAGAGCCGGCGAAACCCTGGGCATGGACGCCAAACTACTTTTTGCCAATGAAGTTGCAGGGGTGGGTGACGGTGCCACCTATTCGGCAAGAGAATATCCAATGAATGGTTTGCTCTATGCCTTTGAGCCCCGGCAGCCCATTGCCATGCTTCATGAGGTCAGCAGGATCATCGGCATGTGGGTTATGAATTTACAATATCCCGGATCAACACCGGTATCTGCGGATGTATATCGAGCGGCTGCTGCCAAATTCTGGCGCCACGATAAGGCCTGGGATTTGAATACCCATGAGGGCAAAGCCATGGCTGCCACATGCATTATTGATCGCACTTATGTTAAGGACAGCCTTGGGCTTTGTGATTCCTGTTGGCCATTGATGTATTCACACCATACAGACGATAAGGTGGGCGATTCAACCCTGGAAGCCCGCACATTCAAAGCCGTCACCGGAAAAGAACTGGATGAGGATGCTTTGTTGAAATTCGGCGAAATCATTTTTAATCAACAGCGCGCCATCCTTTTACGGGAAGGTTGGAACCCAAAGAAAGATGATACGATTGCAGATTTCAATTTCACCGATCCGGTCCAATCGGTTTTTATGAACGCTGATGTGCTTGTCCCTGGTGAGGGTGATATTGTTTTAAACCGAAAAGGCCAGACCCTGGACCGTGAAGTTTTCAAAAAAATGCGGGATGAGTTTTATCAATTAAGAGGGTGGAATCCTGAAACAGGATATCCCGGGGCAGAAAAACTTCATAAACTTAGGCTTTCAGACCTTGTTGATGTGAAGTGAAGCCAGGCCTGATACATGAAAATAGGTTGGGAATAAAAGCGATATAAACTAGCGGGGATCTGATCTGCCATCGGGCAGCGGTTGCGGACCTTTACTGGCGGGAGTATAAAATTTTTGCAATGCGACCACCACCCCGAATGTGACCCAGCCGATCAGGTCCGCCCACAGCTCGGTCCAGAACAGTCCGGCCGCCGCAACGGCAAATAAGACCGTTTCCAGCCAGGTGGCCTTTCTGATAAAGTACCGCTCCAAGGCCGCTGCAAAGGCCACCAGCCCCACCGATGTGGTAATCATCGTAAAAATGACTTCCCAGTGAAGCAGTTCATAGCCCGGGCCCATCCCGAGCAGAGGACGATAGGCCATGATGACGGGAATGATGTACAGCCCTTTGGCGAGTTTCCAGGAGGTAAAGGCGGTTTTCATGGGGTGGGCGCCCGCCACTCCGGCCCCGGCAAAACTGGCCAGGCTTACCGGCGGCGTGACATTGGCATCCTGGGAATACCAGAACACGATCATGTGGGCTACCAGCATGGGTACCCCCATATCCAGCAGTGCCGGGCCGGCCAGGGTTGCCAGCACGATGTAGCTGGCGGTCACCGGCAGCCCCATTCCCAGAACCAGCGATGCGGCACCGATCAGCAGAATCGCCAGGGCCTTGATTCCGAAACTGAGATCCAGGACCAGGCTTGAAAATTTCAGCCCCATTCCGGTCAGTGTGACCATGCCGACGATAATACCTGCAGCAGCGCAGGCAACCGAGACCATGATGGCGCTTTGCGCGCCTTTCTCTAAAGCCCCCAGCACCTGTTTGACTTCTTTGCGGACGAAACCGTACAGGTCCGTGCGCCGGCGATCCCCGCCTGCTTTGCCGTTGGCTGCCATCGTCCAGCGCACCAGATTGGCGATCAAACTGGCGGCAAAAGTGCTCAAAACCGCCACAAAGCCCGCCATCATGGGCGAGTAGTTGGCAATCAGTACATAAATCAGAATAGCCAGGGGAATGATGAAATGCAGTCCTTCACGCAGGACCTTGGGGATTCTGGGCAAGCTTTCTTTGGGCTGCCCCATCATGTTTTCTTTTTTAGCTTCGAAGTGAACAAAACACAGTACGGTCAGATAGTACATGATTGCTGGAACCAGCGCCACCTTAATAATGGTCAAATAACTGGTGTTGGTGAATTCCGCCATCAGAAAAGCACCGGCCCCCATGATCGGAGGCATGAGCTGCCCGCCGGTAGAGGCGGCCGCTTCAATCGCACCGGCCACATGGGGACGGTAGCCGACACGCTTCATCATGGGGATGGTGAAGGAGCCGGTGGCGACCACATTGCCGACGGCGGAGCCGGAAACCGAGCCCATGAAACCCGAGGCCAGTACGGCGGTTTTAGCCGGACCGCCGGAGAACCGCCCGGTCAGGGCGTAGGCCAGGTCGATAAAAAAGTTGCCGCCGCCGGTGAATTCCAGCACGGCTCCGAAAAGCACGAATACATAAACAAAGGTGGCGGCCACCCCGATAGGCAGTCCGAAAATCCCCTCGGTGGTCAGCCACAGGGTGGTGGCAATCCGCTCGATGCTGTAACCCTTGTGAATGATCAGCTCGGGCATATACGGCCCGTAAAAGGCGTAGACCATGCCTACAATACAGATGCCGGTCATAAAGAACCCGATCACCCTGCGACAGGCCTCCAGCACCAGGATGGTGCCGATGATACTGACCGCCAGATCAGCCGGCAGCCAATCTCCCTGACGCTCAAATATGGCGTTGAGGTTGATGCAGATATAGCTGACACAGGCGGCGGAAAGCAGCACCAGCACCCAGTCAAGAAAAAACCAGACCGACAATTTATCCTTGCGGGCTCCTTTAAACGGAGGCTTCAGCAGGAAAGTCAATGCCAGGATCGCACCCAGATGGATCGACCGCTGCACAAGGGCGGTCAAGGCCGCAATTCCTGCCGTATACATCTGATACAGGCTCAGGCTGACCGAAAGCACCATTACAATCGCAGCCGTTGCTTGAATCAATGTCGCCATTTGGTCGGATGCGACATTGCGGTCCCTGGAAATCGCATCGGATCGTTGGGGTTGCTTTGACTCTGACGTTTCGCCTGGCATCAATTCCTCCCGCAAGCCGGTGTGGCCGGATGAGAAAAGAAACGGTGCTACCAGCTGCGCAGTAAACTGACCGGCCGGGCCGAGAAGCGAACCGCTTGATGGGGAGCCACCGCCGAAAGGTTGGTGGCTATCCCCCGCCAGATAACGGTGTGATCCACTCCGCGGCTGCCGATACGAAGGATAAAATTTCCGGTGGGCATGTGCATGTCTTCGATGACCTCATAGGGGCCCCGCCGAACCAAGCGCCCTACCCCCGGCATGCGGCCCATCCCGGCGCCAAACTTTAAATAACGTTCTTCCTCAATGTAAATCCGCCCCTTTTCATCCAGGCTGTGCTCTTCCCAGATGGGGGCGTTTTCAACCGAATGGTAATAATGCAAGGTAAAGCGCTCACCCGGCTCCAGGGGCAGGACCAGCAGGGGTGGGCCACCTTTTACCGGAACGATTTCCAGCTCCAGGCCGCCCCCTGTAATCAGGGCAAGCACCAGCAATGTCAATACAAGGCCGGCGGCCATAAAAATGATCAACCGGCCGAATTTTCGCATAATACTTCCTTTTTTCCGGACATGCATAGATCCAAATAAATATCGGAAACTTTGAGTTGTTTCTTGTCCGGAAAATTCGAAACCCGAAACACGAAATCCGAAACAAATTCAAATGACCAAATTTTTAATGACCAAAACATAAAGGTTCTAAGTGTTTCAGTTTTGAATTTTGAACATTCGAATTTCGATATTGTTTCGGATTTCGGAATTCGATATTCGGATTTGTACCCCTAATGTTTACTTGCTCTCCATGCCCCGGCAATTTATCGCCACATGATATTTAATAAAATCGACTATATACTCAAGGCATCAGGTTGGCAGGCACTGCAATTCCTTTTTCTTTCAGGTATTTGATGGTGCCCGGATGCAGTGGAATCGGTGAATATTTTACGGCATTTTCGGCCGTTGTGTATGAGGCCGACGGGTGAATCTTGAGCAGATAGCCCTGGTTCTCATACAGGGCCTTTACCAGGTTGTAAACCAGATCCGTATCCAGCGACGCCTGGCAAATCATCACGTTCCAGACACCGATGGTGGGAATCGCGCTGTCAACACCTTTGTAGACCCCGCCGGCCAGATCCACGGCGGAATATTCCTTATTGGCGGCCAGAATTTTTTCCTGCTGCGCCGGCGTAAAGGAAATGATGTGGATATCATGGGTGGTAGCCAGATCAAGAATGGAGCTGGTGCCAGGTCCCACAGACCAGAACCCCACGTCGATGGTGCCGTCCCTTAAGGCATTGGCGGTTTCGGTAAACGACAGGCGGCTGTCGCTGTATGAATCAAGTGGAATCCCGAGGGCCTTGATCACGGCTTCCGCCATGAAATTGGTCCCGCTGCCGGGGCTGCCTGAACTGATTTTTTTGCCTTTGATCTGTTCAATGTCGGTGATCCCGCTTTTTTTCAGGACGACCACCTGCAGCAGGTTGGGATACATGATGGCCATAGACAGGATGTCGTATTTTTTGCCCTGGAACTTGGACAACCCGTTGAAACCGGCAACCGCCACATCGCCCATGACTTCGCCGATCACCGTTTCTCCTTTGTGTGCCAGCTTGACATTTTCCACGCTGGCGCCGGTGACTTCAGCCACCGCCTTGACCCCTTTTACGTGTTTCGTCCAAATTTCGGCCACCCCCCCACCATACGGATAATAAATGCCGCCGGTGCCGCCGGTACCGATGGAAATAAATTCAGTTTTGGCCAAAGCCGGTCCGGGGATCAGCAGGATGGAACATAATGCAACAATACCCAACAGGACAAATATCGTGCCCGATTTCTTCATTTTAAAACCCTCCTTGGTCACTGGGATTAAATTTTTTACTCATTTCAAACTAATCTGCGCTGATTGTTTTCACTATTACCAGAATTTTCTTCGACTCTTTATCGGTCCCGATAAATGGGATTTTAACCGTCTCGCCCTTGCCGGGTTCTAAAACCGGTGGCTTGCCCTTAGCCGGCACCAGGTGCCCGAATGCCTTGTCCATGTCCTCCAAAAAGATATTAACCCGATACCGGTATGGTTTGTCTGCGGCATTTTCCATCCCGACGGTAAAAATCAGGGATGGTTGGCCTTCCTGCATCCCCACCATGCAATCAAACTGGGTGAGCTTGGCCTCTTTGGCGATCTGCCAGGTGATTTTGGCGTCACAATTGGCCTTTTCCGGAGCACCTTTGCCGGCACAGCCGATCAGCCCGACCGCCGCAACCAGACATAAAACAAGGACTGCCCCCATGGATGCATTTATTATTCGCTTCATCCTCAAACCTCCTTTTTAATTGGTTTATTGCACGCCCCATCTACAATTACAAAATATTAAAAAAAGCCCCACATTTATCCGTAAGATGCGGGGCTGTTGTACCTGATTAAACCATAAACAACTCTCCAAAAGGTATGGAAGTTATATCTCACTGGTTCTTGGATTTTTTATGAGCGGAGTCCGTCTTTAATAACAGTAATTCATTGGATAAGTCAAGGAAAGGTTCCGGGTGCAGGGTGCGCGTTGCGGGTTACGTGTTGCGGGGTGCGAGTCTGTCCTCAGTCATCTGACAATGCTGCCGGCCATAGATAGTAGAAGCCGGTTTGAATGTGGTTCAATGCTCCGGGCAGCTCCAAGGAGATAAGTGAGGCCTTGGCGCCACCAAAACTGGTGGACGTGTTGTATATGTTATCATCCGGGTATTCGGTGCGGCGATAAACCACCACTTTTGCATCTTCAGCAAGGCCGGCCAGGTTTTTGGCCTGGCGTATGGCATTTTCTAAGTATCCGATTTCATCCACCAGACCCAGCTCCAGAGCTTCCTTGGCCAGATAAACCCGGGCGGTGGAAATTTGGGCAACAACTTCAGGTTGGAGTTTACGATGCCTGGCCACCAAATCAACAAATCTTGCCCCCAAACGATCGGTCAGATCCTGAAATATTTTTCCCTCTGCTGCCGAGGCTTGCCGGAAGGGAGACCCCATGTCTTTTTCTGCCCCGGATTTATTCACTTCAACGGATAGGCCGATTTTTTCCATGAGACCGGTCACTTTCGGCCGCGCAAAAATTACGCCGATGGAACCGGTAACCGTCGTGGGGTGCGCCAGAATGTGATCGGCCGGCAGGGAAATATAGTAACCCCCTGAAGCGGCCACGTCCATCATGGCAACCACCACCTTGGCCCCGGTGCGGTTTTTGAAACCCGCAATTTCACTGTACAGGATATCGCTGGCAGTTACGGAGCCGCCCGGAGAGTCAATTTTTAAAATTACCGCTTTGATCTTTGCATCTTCTTCTGCCCGCCGCAGCTGAGAGACAACCTCCTGCACGACGCTGGGCCGGGTGCTGACAAATCCCTCCTTGGGTGAGTTTGATATGATCCCACGTATGGGAACAACCAGAATCTTTGGCTCTGACTTTCCTTCCAGGGTGAACTCCAGGAGCGGATCCGCCTGGCTCGGAAAAAGCCGGATTTTGGGAGCGGTACAACCGGTGATAAAAATAAAAATGATCAAAAAAGCTGCTGTCAAAAATTTTCGCATGTTTGTCCGCCTTGAGTGTCTAAGTTCATTGGGTTTATTGAGTTCATTGCTTTTATTGGGTTAACAGAGAAGATAAGGGGATTGGGTTATGGTGTCAAGCACAGGCAGGTTTGGAAGCTGACTGCCAAATATTTTGCTTGACAGACTGGTACAGTTGATTTTTTAAGGCTTTATGATTATTAGTCTATAAATCGGAAAAACAATAGCATATTGAAAGGGGGACAATCCATGTTTAAAGAATTTAAAGAATTTGCCATGCGGGGCAATGTGGTTGACATGGCCGTCGGGATTATCGTCGGTGCTGCCTTTGGCACCATCGTCAAATCACTGGTGGCCGATGTCATCATGCCGCCCATCGGCCTGCTGCTGGGCAATGTCGATTTTTCGAATCTTTTTGTGGTCCTGAAGGGTACTTCCGCCGGCAACGCCTTTGCTTCCCTGGCAGAGGCGCAGAAAGCCGGCGCCGTCACTCTCAACTACGGTCTATTTTTAAACACCATCATCAGCTTTCTGATTGTAGCCTTCGCCGTTTTTATGCTGATAAAAGGGCTCAACAGTTTAAAGCGCAAAGAAGAGGCTCCGCCGGAAGAGCCAACCACCAGGGAGTGCCCGCGGTGTCTGTCGGAAATACCCATCAAGGCAACCCGCTGCGGCCACTGCACGTCTGAATTAGAGGCAGCTTAAGCCCTCGGCGGCTCATCAGACCGATTGGCGCCTGATCCGATCTGATCAGTCTCGGATTTGACCGCCAGAAGACTTTTGCGAGGTTGGGTGAGAAAAAAGGCAGAACTTAGCAGTTCTGCCTTTAACAATTTTGTTTGGAAAAAACCGGCAACTCTTGACCTTCGGCTTTGAGTTGTTAGGGTTGGGTGCTTTAGATATGTTGTTGAGTTTCGGCGGAGATGAGGTTATAATTTCACATAGAAGATATGCAAAAAATATCAAATAAAACCAAACCTCCCTGGATCATTGCCCACAGGGGGTATCGCCAAAAATATCCGGAAAACACGCTGGCTGCCTTTCACGCAGCAGTGGAAACCGGTGTTTCGATGATCGAATTGGACGTCATGTTCAGCCGCGATCGCAAGCTGGTGGTTATTCATGATGCCACCCTGGAGCGCACCACCAACGGCCACGGCGCGGTGAATGACTACACCCTGGAGAAGCTAAAAAGGCTGGATGCCGGCAGCTGGTTTGATCCTAAATTTGCGGACCAGCGCCTGCCGGAATTATCCGAAGTACTGGACCTTGTAAACGGTCGGACGAGGGTGAACATAGAAATCAAAGCCCATGCCTATGAACATCATCATCCGCCGGATGCCATCGAAAAACAGGTCGTGAGACTGGTAAAGCAAAAGAATTTGCAGGATTCTGTTCTGATTTCAAGCTTTGAGATCGACATCCTGGTCCAGATTGCTTGCATGGAAGATCCACCGCCGATTGCTCTCATATCTGTATCTCCGGCCAGCAACCGCATCGTTGAGATATGTACCCGCTTAAAGGTATTTTCCTGGCATCCGGATCATCTGATTGTTACGCCGCACCAGGTGGACACGATGCAGGCTGCCGGACTCAAGGTATTTCCCTACAATGTGGACACGTTAGAGGATTACGTGAAGATGATTGACATGAAGGTTGATGGGGTAATTACCGACGATCCGGTGTCTGCCGCGCACTGGTCTCGCATCCGTAATGCCGCTTGAACCATGTGTCAACCGCTGGCCTCGAGCTCGGCCCCCATCCCTTTGCTTGATAGGTTTCTTAATTCGGCAGGCTGCTTCAAATTGTCTACAGGGGAGTGATGCTAGCCCGAATCCGGCGCTGCCTGAAGAATCTGCAGGTTAATGTCAGCGACCAACTTTTCACCGATCCTCGCGGTAGCGGCAATTTCCCTGTAATTTTCGACGACCAGATGATTTTCCGATCGAATGGTAATACAGGTTTCAAGGGAAATTTTATCCACATAAAAGCGGGCCTTTTTGATACCCACCAGCCAGCCCTCGGCTTTCGTCTTTGGTCCATCGGTTTTCATCTTTTCGTTCCAGCCGATGCAAACCCCTGCGGTCTGGGCCGCCAACTCGATGAGAACGATGGTGCTCACGGCGTCGCCCGACAGAAGCGGCCAACTCTCCTTTACCGTGGCCCGGGTAACGGCATGTTTCTGGTCTACCGCGACGATAGTGTCGACCAGTTTCATGCGCCCGCGATGGGGGATCAGGTTTTCAATCTCATCAATATGGTTCATCTCTTAGAGGTATCCTCGCCCGGGATTTCTGGCATAATAAATGTTGAAATTAACAATAATTCAAGCTATTAAAGGCTCTTTACAACAATTTGACTGGGCTGTAAAGCATGCGGTTCTCCCTCGATCCTGATAATAATAACGAGGTAAGGCCATGAAAGCCAAAGAAGTCCCCCAGGATGATATCAAAACCTTCAAGGGTTTTGGAACCAAGGCGATGTATGCCGTGGATGAAAACGGCCAGTACACCAGAATCCCTACCAGCGGCTGGGAGGCGGAAGAAGTGGTGCTGCGCGATGTGGTCGATGATTTTGCAAGATTGACGGCAGAAGCAAAATCCAGAGTAATCAAAGGTGAAACCTCTCCCATCGAATATTATATGAACAAATATTTCATGGACCTGCCTGCCCTGGCCGCCGGAATGGCTCTGGCGCAATGGCGGGTCAAACGCCATTTTAATCCGAAAGTGTTTGCTAAATTAAGCCCCAAGTTGCTCCAGCGGTATGCCGATTTTTTTAACATGGATGTTGCCGATATAAAAAATATTGAGAGGAAGATCTGACTTGGATTCAATCCGTAAGTTTAAACACCAGCATTTTGCCCATTGTGAAACCGGCGTCATGTCGGCCCTGCTCAAATACCAGGGATTGGAATTATCTGAGCCCATGGTTTTCGGCCTGTCCGCAGCCATCTGTTTTGCATACCTGCCTTTTCTAAAATTCGGCAATATGCCCCTGGTTTCCTATCGCATGTTTCCCGGCCATATAGTTAAAAAATTCCCCAAACGGCTGGGCGTCGAATACTTCCGCAAAACCTACAAGGACCAGGACCTGGCCATGGCGGAGCTGGATGATTTTGTAGAAAATGGACGGCTGGTAGGCCTGCAAACCTCGGCCTATTTTACCACCTATTTTCCCCCGGAAATGAGATTCCAGTTTAATGCCCACAATATTATCATCATCGGCAAAGAAGGGGATGAATATATTGTAAGCGATCCGGTTTTTGATCATATCGAAAGGATAAAGACCGCCGATTTGAAAAAAGCCCGTTTCGCCAGAGGTCTGAGCGCCCCCAACGGCCTGGTTCACTTCCCGCTGAAAAGCCCGGATGCCGTTGATCTGAAAAAGCTTATTAAAAAATCCATTAAAAAAACGGTTCACATGATGCTCTACGCACCGATGCCATGGATCGGCATCAAAGGGATCAGCCATTTAGCCCGTCATATTGTAAAGCTGTCAAGCAAACGCAATACCAAATATACGCGGCATTTTCTGGGAAACATCGTGCGCATGCAGGAAGAAATCGGAACCGGCGGCGGTGGATTTCGGTTCATGTATGCCGCCTTTTTACAGGAAGCACACAACACTCTGGATCTACCGGTATTAAAAGAGGCCTCTGAAAGGATGACCGCAGTGGGCGACCGCTGGCGGATGTTCGCCCTGGAATGCGCCAGGATTGTAAAAAACAAGGAATCCAGAATCGATCTGCCTGAGATCGCGCAATTTTTAAAAGGCTGCGGTGATAGTGAAAAGCAGATTTACAGGATGCTCAAGACAGTGAAGTGAAAAGATATAGGTGTCAGGTGTTCCGCCGGAGGCGGATCAGTGGTCAGCACTCATTTAATTGAGGAATTGCGAATTTAGGTATTTAGGTATTTTTGGAAATCTGTCGCTGAAATTCACCAATACAAGAATTCCTCAATTCCTGAATCCCTTAATTCCTAAATCATTGATTTCCTGAAGCCATGGAATAGCGTCAACTACTCGACCTATTTTTTTCAGATTTATGCAACCATTGAAAGCTCAATATTTTTCGACCACCAGCACCACAACCTGCCCTCGAAAATCCTGGTTGATGTGCACCAGGATGGCGTCATCATACCGTTCCAGAAACCCTGTGATCGCGCAGGCGGTGGCGGAATCAAAATATCCATACGCGCTGATATAGTCAAACTCGGCCTCATGGGGCACGGTCTGACCGAGGAATTCTTTTTGACCAGGGTCGATTAACATACCGTAGGACAATATCTGCGGTCGCTTAAAGCGCTGATGTCCAAGCCAATCCGCCGTTTGGATCAGACTGCCAAAGGATTCAATTGTGGTAATCTCACCCAGGGCACCGCTGGAATCCGCCTTTATCAATAACCAACAGCTGCCCTCGATCATTTCAAAATCACTGTAAGGCCTGTTAAACTTGGTTTCAAACTGTGATTTGGAAAAACAGACTTCATCAACCCCGCCGAACAGAGCTTCCTTAACGACACCGGCACCCAGATCGCTGCGCAGCAATTCCAAGCCTCGTTCAAAAGAAAACTGTTTGCTGGAAATTATGAGATTTCGTCCCAGGATGTCAAAACTCTGGGCCACGTAAAAAGATGCCGTATTGCTCATGGTGTTAATGAAATTATAGGGCATGGGAAATTCGCGTTTATGAAAAATCTGATCCAGAACCGTTTCGGTGTCGCCCAGACTGCCGTTTTCGGTGGTCAGGTAAACGGCGGTGTCCGGCTTGATGGTTTGCCTGGGGGCACACTGGCAGGCTCCCACCAGGGAAAGCAGCACAAATTTATTGGCCCGCCGGAATTTGACGTCGGTATACCGGCTGATTTCCTGTTTGTAAAACTCGATATCGTCAACCGGTGGGCTGACGAACCTGCTGTAACTATGTATATACATCTATTTTTTAGCCCTTGTTTGAAACCACCAGCGACACACAATTGCCGCCAAATCCGAAATAATTCAGCAAAAAGGTCCCGTTCTGAATTGACACCGGCCTGGTTATCGGTTCGATATTGATCTCGTCGTCGATTTCTTCAAAGCCCGGGGTGGCCGGCATAAAACCCCTTTTAACCGCCTCGCTGAACAGGATCGACTCGATGACCCCGCAGGCCCCGACGGTGTGTCCGATAAAAGGCTTCAAGCCCGTTAGGGGCGGAACACGGTTTTGGAAAACCTGGTTGAGCCCGTTGCCCTCCGTTAAGTCGTTGTGGTAGCTTCCCGTGCCATGGGCTTTGACGGCATCAATCTGCCGGGGCTCAACCCCGGCACGCGCCAAGGCCTCACGGATGGCAGCCGCGATTTGATCCCCTGCAGGATTGTGGGTCGTGACACTGTAAGTATCACAAATATTGGCACCCCCCAGATAATAAAAATCATTTGGAGCCGGGTTTTTTCGGTCTAAAATGAGCGCGCCGCAGCCCTCTCCAAGGATGATGCCCTCCCGGTTTTTATCAAAGGGCCTGCAGGGTGATGGCGAAATCAGTTTCAATGACTCGAAGCCGTAAAATCCCAGATTGCTGAAAAGATCATAACCGACCACCAGGGCCCGTTTTATAAAACCCCGGGCAATCATGTCGGCGGCAAACATAATCCCGTTGGCGCTGGAGGTGCAGGCGGTTGTAAGAGTGTAGCAGGCGGCTTTGATGTCGAAGCGAATGGCGATTTCGTTGGCAATGTCGCCGTAGCCGGAGGATGTTTGTGAAAGGATCTGCCGGGATGTTTTGTAAGTGTCTTCGTAGATGGGAATATTGTTGGCCGTTGAACCGAAAAATATCGGCAACTCTCTGATTTCATGTGGTTTTAATCCGGAATCGGCTAGCGCCTTCGCGATGGTTTTGAAGAGGACATCGTAGTAGTACGCCTCGCGACTCTGGGGATGGTCTGAATCAATTGGCGGGAGAAGAAAATACTGCCGGCTGTAATCGGAATCGGTCAGCGCTAAAGGGATATCGGCAACCTGAACCTGGCCGGCTTTCATCGCAGCGACAACCCGTTCGATGTCATCGCCCAGGGCACAGCTAACGGCTTTACCGCGTATATAGATCCTGTTACTCACGGCGAAATCATCCGGGCTGCAGAAAATCGGCAAAGGTATTGATCGACAGCATCACACGCCGCATTTCCTTGCTGTCGCGAATGGCGATGCCGTAAGTGTTTTGGATGGCGATTGAAATCTGCAAAGCGTCGATTGAATCAAGCGCCAGCTCTGATTTGCGCTCAAAGAGCGGGAGGTTATCATCGATATCACCAACATCGATATCAAGTTCACAGTTTTCTATGATCAGAGTTTTTATCTCGTTTTTCAGATGGTTATCCAAAGATCCCTTCATAAGAAAATACTTAATCCTTTGTCTTAATGAAAATGCCCCGCTGTACCAAAATAATGCCGCCTCGGGCGGAAAGTTAGACCCGACGGAGGCGGAAATAAATGCAAGTCCGGGTCATGCGGTTTAAAGCGATAATTTTTTCCTGATGATGAAAGCCGTCGCGCTGAACATCACAAGGCCGAAAAGTAATAATAATAAAGATTCCTTCATCACGTCAAGAACATTCCCGTTTCTTAAAAATATATCAAGAAAGCCCTCGAGGCCCCAGGACATGGGCGACAGAACCGATAAGGTCTGCATAAAATCCGGCATAACAAATTTGGGAATCATAATGCCGCCCAGCGCTCCCAGGATAATATTAAAAACGCCGCCGATGGTGGTGGCATGCTCGGTGGTTTTGGCAACGGAGGCCACCAGGAGTGCAAAGGAGATGGAACAAAAACTGACGGCTGTTGTGATCAAGAGCAGGCCGCCATAGGAATCCCCCATGGTCAATGCATCCCCCCCCAGCAACGGCACCAGAAAAACACCCACCAGGATCATCAAAACTACCTGGATCAAATTGACGATGAAAAAAGGCAACAACTTTCCCGCCAGCAGAAAACCCGTTGAAATATTCATGCTTTGAAGACGCGTCAGGGTGCCGTAGTTTCTTTCCGCAATGAAGGTGTTGGACAGGGGAATGACCACAAAAAACATGGAGAAGACCAGCCAGGCCGGCACGCTTTGCTGAACGGAAGTGGGTACCTTAAATTTCAGCTTGCCTTTGGAGACATAGCGGGTTTCGATCAGAGTATCGGCCGGCTGCATTAGCTTGTCGATGTCGATCCCGGCATAATCCAGCATTTCCTCCTGCCCTTTGAGCTGATAGGCAATCCTGGCTTTCGCCAGATTGGCTGCAAACGTATTTTTTAAAATCGTATAAGTCTGCCGGTTAACCGACGGTTTAACCAGCAATATCATTTGCGGTTCGGCCAGAGAAAAACCCTTTTCCACCACCAAAGCAAATTTAAAGTCGTCTTGAAACATTTTGTGCCGGATCAGATCAATGCCGATCCCGTCATCCATATGATGAAAGGCAAAGGTCCCCAATTTTGCCAGCATCTCGACAAAGGCCTTGGACTGGTCGCCTTTATCCTGGTCGACGACCAGTATTTTTATTTGTTTGACCGCGTCGGTCTCGAATAAATCACGCATGGCCAGGGACATGATCAATATAAAGGCCACCGGCATGACGAACAGGACCGCCAGCGCGTGAACATCGCGTCCCATGACCAGAAACTCTTTTTTTAATATATAAATAATTTTAGTCATGCATCTCTCAGGCTTTTGCGGGTTAATTTCAAAAAAAGAGTTTCAAGATTTTTATCACGGCTGTCAAAGTCCACCACTTCAACGGCGTGGCTTTTCAAAGCCGAAAATATTTCAATCAGGTTATCATTAAAATTATCATCTTTGGTTAACAGGATGCAGTCGTCCAGCACCCTGGCGGCCTTGATGCCTTTGAATCGATCCAGGAGAGCATTGCTCAACTCACAAACCCGGATGGACACCTTAAAATCCTGCTTGAGGATTGCCTGCTTGGGGCCATTCAGAATGAGACGGCCTTCGTCAATGATGGCAATCATGTCGGACACCTGTTCAATCTCTTCCATGTAATGGGAGGTATAAATGATAGTGGTCCCCTCTTCGCGGTTGATTTTTTTGATCGTCTCAAGAATGTAATTCCTGGATTGGGTGTCTACCCCGACGGTAGGTTCGTCCAGATATAATATGCGGGGATTGTTTAACAGACCGATGGCCAAATTTAAGCGCCGCTTCATACCCCCGGAAAATTTGTGAACCCGCTTGCTTAAAAACGACTGCAGGCTGGCGACCTCGCTACAATACTCAATCCGGGCCTTTAATGTCTGTCCTTTAAGCCCCTGCAAGCCTCCGAAATATTCAAGGTTTTCATAGGCACTGAGCATGGGATAAATGGCCAGGTTCTGGGGGACAATGCTGCAAATAGTCTGAATTTCAGATAAGCTGTGGTCAAGATTAAGCCCGTCAATGACGATTTCACCATGATCCCGGGCCATGATTCCAATCAAAACTGAAACCAGGGTGGTCTTGCCGGCGCCGTTGGGGCCCAGCAGTCCCGTGATCACCCCTTTTTGAATCGAGAGGTTGATGTCCTCTAAAACGAGCTGTTTGCCGTAGGATTTATAAAGATGGTTGATTTCAATCATGAACGGCTCAAACCGGGAAAGAAGCGAAAACCATTGGAATTTTCAATATACAGTTGATGGGAATATATGAGCATTTGACTTCAATTATGGCAAAGTGCTGCTGGTGTGTCAACATGGACGGTGGTTTAGTCTGTTTCATCAAGGGCGGGGAGACGAATTGCCGAACAACCGGGTCACCTGCACCCGGGACAAGGATCCGGCTTGGTTCCCAAAACCCTGGCTGACCCGCCGCAGCCGCAGAGCGAAAGCGGTAACTTTGCTTGGCGCGCCGCAGCCTATCAGCGAAGGCGGCAACCCGGAACCTTAAACCGCATTCACCTACATCTGCTTGAACAGGTGGGAATACGACCTGGAAACAATGAGCGTTTCAGGTAAATTTTCGAGCTTGACGGTCAGCCGACCGGCGAAGGAGCGATTGATGCGGTCGATAAAGTTGACGTTTATGATCGTGCCCCGGTGAATGCGCCAGAATTGATCCGGGTCCAAAGCGATGGCTAACTGCCGGATGCTTTTTTTAATCAGAGACTCGCCCGTGTGAGTTTTGACCACCGTGTATTTATCTTCAGCCTTAAAATAGCAAACTTCATCAACGGCAATCAGCCTGACATCATCCTCATGCCGCACTTTGATCCATTTTAAAAATCCGGGGATTTCCCGGTTTTTCAAGGTTGCCATAAACCGCTCAAGGGTTTCGGCAATATCCGCCGGTAAAGGCGAGCTGTCGGCAATCTGCTTCTGCAACCGCTTGATGGTTTTTAGAAGCCTATCGTCAGTGACAGGTTTCAGGAGGTAATCGATAGCCTCATTTTCAAACGCTTCAATGGCGTACTGATCATAAGCGGTGATAAAAACAACCCGGCAGTTGAAAGTGATGTTTTTGGCCACTTCCAGGCCTGATAGCCCCGGCATGTTGATGTCCAGAAAGGCAATTTCCGGTCTTTTTTTATCAATCAGTTCCAGTGCTTTCAATCCGTTTTCAGCTTCAGCGCAGATGTCGAGCTCGGGCCACAGGCCGGACAATTTTGACCTTAAATATATCCTCAGCTGTTCTTCATCGTCGGCAATTATCGCTTTAGGATTTGCCATGGGGTACCTCGATGGTTGCTTTCACGCCTCCGGACTGATTTTCCTCTATCACCAGCCGGCCGTCATTTCCATACAGTGACTGCAAACGCTCCCGGATGTTGGCAAGCCCCAGACCGCCTTTGCGACCCGGGTTGATGCCCATACCGGTATCGATAATTTCCAACCGCAGATGGGAATCATTTTCTTTTCCGCTGATTAAGATTTCACCGCCTTGAACCTTGGGCTCCAACCCGTGCTTGATGGCGTTTTCCACCAGTGGCTGGATCAGCATGGGAGGAAAAGGCGTGTCTTCCAGATGGGCGGGCAGGTCGATATCAAACTTCAACCGGTCTCCCATCCGGACTTTGAAGATGTTGAGGTACGCTCGAATCATCTCCATCTCATGGCCAAGGCGGGTGGTCTGCCCCCTGATTTTTGAAAGAGAGGTACGCAGATATTGGGTGAAATCCACCAGCATGGATTTTCCCTTTTCAGGGTCGGTGTCCAGAAGATTCAAGATGTTGGAGAGGGTGTTGAACAGAAAATGGGGCTCGATCTGGGCTTGCAGAATTCGCAGGTTGGCCTCGGCCACCTTTTTCTCGCTGATCAGGTGTTTGATTTTTTCTTCCTGCACCTGGGCTTCGGAAGCGGCAATGCGATCCCGACTGGTAAAGATGTAAGTGATGATGGATCCGAACATCACACCAAGAACCAGCAATTCGATCAGGTTGTGTTTCTCAAAAAGAGTGGCAGGGCTCATCCCGGAGACCAGTGTACCCAAAAAAGACCCGCACAGGCTGCCGACAATTAACGCCGCGGCCATCATGACAGCCTTGTAGATCGGCCGGGCCTCTTCAAAAAAATAAAGCACCACCAACACACAGGAGCAAGTCAACAAACCAATAGACTGCGAGAAAATAAAGTTGTCAATAAAGCCGCCGAATTTTATGGCTGTCAGAAAAACCGCGATGAGGGTATCAAAGCAAAAGGTGTAAAATAGATATTTGGGAGCCGTTTTAAAAGAAATGCTTTCAGCTTTGAATTTCATGGTATTTACGATACTAGTCAATATGGAATGAATTCAAGGGAAAAGTGCCAAAGATATCAGAAACACACTCAATTGCCATTGAAACCCCGCTTTCCGGCGGTTCATCAGGGCGTTTCGGATCTTCGCCCTTTTATGTGTTGCCAGTTGCGGGGGCCGGGTTGCGAGTTACGTGTGACGCGGCTTAGGGTATAGCGCGTGGCGCATAGCGTAAAGGCCGACAAGCCGGAATAATCAGAAAATTCTAACGCTATGCCCTCTGTCTTCTTCCCTTTGTCCTCTGTCTTCTGTCATCTGATATCTGCTACCGCCCCCATTCCTCCATCAGTGCCTTAAAAGTTTTTTCTCCGCTGCGGAAGGCACCGGTATAACCGCCGCCGGGATCACCCCAGGCGCCGGCAAGATATAGGCCTTTGATCGGGGTTTGATTTTCGATTCGATTCATATAGGCATTGTCCATGGACTGCTCAAAACCGTATATGGCCCCCTCGGTGTTGCCGGTATAGCGCCAATTGGTTAACGGGGTGGCCGCTTCTTTGACTTCGATCATCGAGGATATTCCCGGGATGACATCCCTTTCTGCCCGCTTGATAAGAGTATCGGCCCAGCGTTCTTTTTCTTTTTGGTATCGGGTTTTATCACCCGCTTTATAATCCGACTCAAATTTCCGCCACGGCTCATAACCGCAAAGAAATATCAGCTGCAGGGTGGAGGTCCCGGGAGTGGAATAGCCTTTGAAAATATTATCGTAGATGGCGACACCATAAGACCCGTTTTCGATCTCGCCTTTTATTTTGGCCTGATAGTCCTGTGCCGGGCTGAGGCCAGAAGACACGAAGGTGCTGAATGCGCCGGCCTTATCACTGATATCGCGGTTTAACCCCAGCCATACGATAAAAGATGAAATACTCGGTTTGTAGCCTCGCAGTTGTTTCAGATAATCTTGCGGTACCGCTTCGGGTGGAATCATCTCCTGAAAAGTTGCCAGGGCGCTGGCATTGCTGACCACCGCTCTCGCAGGCAAGGTCATTCCTCCAGACAATCCAACGCCTTTGACCTTTCCCTTTTCAACCCAGATCCTGTCCACTGCCGTATCATATAAGATCTTTCCGCCGTTTTCTTCGATCACATCCGCGATGGCATCACTCAAATCCTGGGAGCGCGGCCGGATATAGTAAGATCCGTCGCGGAGATACCCCCCGGTGGCATTGGCATAGTAAAACCCGGAAAGTCTGTCCGGCGGTAAACCGTAATATCCCCAAAGACTCGCCAGAACATCCTGTAATTCCTCATCTTTGACATAGTCCTGCATGAGATCGGCCAGGGTTTTATTCCGTACGTTCCACATTTTACGATACAGCAGCGGAAAGAATAGCTTAAGAAATACACCCTTGCGACCGTATGTATCGACCTCGTCGGCGATCCCGATCATTTCCCGAATAAATCCGCGAATGCCTTGGGCTTCACTCGGAAAATGCTCACTTAAAATACGGATATAGGCTTCCGGGTCTTTTTGGGGAACCGAAATGTCCAGCGTTGGGGTTTTCAAGCGGTAAATCTCGGGAAGCTCGACTAATTTGATTTTATCGAGGACGCCGATTTTTTTTAATGTGCGTTCGGCATCGTTGTTATGGATAGAGGTTCCGTGCAACGACACTTCAAACGTAAATTTTCCGCCGGCCCGGTCAAAAGAGGTGGCATATCCACCCGGGATGCTGTGCTGCTCCACCACGGTGACGGGAATGCCCTGTTTGGCCAGGTAGGCCCCACAGATCAAACCGCCCAAACCGGCCCCGATAACCACCGTGGGATAGTCGCTTTTGGGTCCCATTTTGGCGGCATGGGCCGAAATTTTGCCCCAATCCAAAGCGAGCGAGGCCGCGGTCATGGCCGAAATGGTCAGAAAGGATCGTCTTGACAGGGATTGATTAAACATGGGTACCTCCTTTTTAATCGCTGCGGTTCACGCTTTGTTATAGTGGTTGTCAAAAAAACGTTCCATTATTCAAACGCTTTTTCTACAACCACTTATACCAGCCGCAATGTTTTTATGAAAAGCGGTATAACCAACCATAATGATTAGCTGTAAACATACCTATCAAAACGAGCCTGGACAAGGAAAAGGCGATGAAATGCAAATTGGGGAGACAGCCGGTCCTTAGAAGCGGTGAGCGGATATTACACCGCTTTTCAAAAATATGATATTCATATTGAAATCATTCACTTTTTTGTTATAATAAAAGGAACCATTACTAAGAACTTGATAACCATCTGCAGTGATAGGATATTTTTAAAAATCAATCCTATTCGCCGCAGCACGTGTTAAATTTAAACCTTTGGTATTCATCGGAGAGTGCAATTTTATGGAGTTATCTGAAGAAAAGGAAGTCACAGATAAAGACATACCAGACCCAATCATCAAGAAAGTGTCATCTTTCCCCAGCATGCCCCGGGCAGCGATTAAGCTGCGGGAACTTCTTGCAAAAGAGGACGTAGCGGTGGATGAAATAGTCGAGATCCTGCGTCACGATCCGGGGCTTGCCACCAATGTCCTCCGGCTGGCGAATTCTGCTTTTTTCGGCGTACCCAAAAAAGTTGAAACTTTGAAACATGCAGTCACGTTATTGGGGGTCAAGCGCTTTGCCCAAATAGCCGTCAGTGCCGGTATGAGCAAAGCCATGGATGCAGCTGTCGAAGGCTATGATCTATCCCCCGGAGAACTCTGGCTCCATTCTATTGCCGTATCAAGGACCGCGGAAATATTAGCAAGACATAAGAAATTTGCTGAAACGAATGATGTTTTTACTCCGGCCTTGCTCCATGATATGGGAAAACTGGTATTAGGCCAATTCGTGAAAAAAGAGCGGCAAAACCTCGAGCGTATTATGTCAACAGGGGTACCTTTAGATGCGGCTGAGAATATGGTTCTCGGAACTGATCATGCGGAAATCGGGGCGCTGATTCTGGCCAGATGGTCATTTCCTGATGATATTGTTGATGCGGTTCGCTGGCACCACAATCCGGAGCGTAATAAAAATGCAACCACGAAATCGGATATGACGTATCTATCAAACTTAATGTGCCAACCACGGGGTGACAGTGATTCCGCTGATGGACATTCTGGCATGCCATCGTCGGCGGTGGTCGAACGGTTGGGCATAAAGCTTGATCAATATGAGATAATTGCAACAAAAACTCAAAGCTGGATCGTTAAACTATCCAATACCCTGACCTTTGATTGATAGTGAGTTTTTCTTGCCCGCCACT
>Ga0075308_1000014_pt1 | contig 93184 bp, 75 predicted proteins | sample Joice_ThreeSqA_D_3_FD_120062 | JGI IMG/M metagenome (GOLD analysis project Ga0075308, IMG submission 120062) | Natural and restored wetland microbial communities from the San Francisco Bay, California, USA, that impact long-term carbon... | ecosystem: Environmental > Terrestrial > Soil >... | reverse complement strand
TTACGATCTATACTGGTACAGAACTCGGTTTCACAATGATTGTTTACATAACCTTTTTGATTACATAAACCGAATTATGTAAACCTTTACATAATTCTGAAAATACATATGGCAGGGATCCGCCCAGATGCTGTCTGGAAGGTATCGCATTTTGCGATACCATGATATATACCTCATTATCTGTTAGTTGAAACATGAAGTGCAATGGGAATTTGTCACGATTCCTTTTAACCTGCTCTCGAAGTCGGGTAGCCCTGACATCGAACAGATCTGCAAAGTCCTTGTCCAGCATAACTTTACAGTTTCTGATTATGTATATCTTCTGCGTGATTAGTTCATCTGGAACAATCAAATTAGCCTCCTCGTTTGCCATTCCTGTATCTGGCTAGTTAACACTTTACACCTTAATGTGATAAAGTTCTACCTGGTCGAAAGGAAATGGTGCTTTCTGCTCTTTCCCTTTTTAAGTCACCCCCCAACCGGGATCACGACGAGTAAAACGAGGAACATACATCTGCCTGAGATGGCAGTTTTTTTAATCTTAGAATTTCAGAATATTGAATTAGCTTTAACCGAATTTATACCTCAACAGTCCATGCTATGGTATTTAGCGTAATAACCTGGGATTTCAATCCTGCAATATTCTCCATCGGTAACCATGAAGTCAGATGGTATGGTTTAATGTTTGCCTTGGCGTTTTTAACCGGGTACTGGATTTTTAAGCGGTATCTCCGCTCAGACAAACTCACACCAGAGATGGTCGATAGTCTGTTAGTATATGGTGCAATTGCTACTATTGTTGGTGCAAGACTCGGTCATTGTTTATTTTATGAACCTGACTATTACCTGAAGAATCCGTTGGAGATTCTTAAGATTTGGAAAGGGGGACTGGCAAGTCATGGTTTTGCTGTAGGTTTTCTTATCGCTCTTTGGCTTTATAATAGAAAATATAAGATCACTTTTCTCTGGCTTATGGACAGGCTTGTAATTGTTGTGGCATTAGGTTGTGCTTTCATCCGAATTGGGAATTTTTTCAACTCAGAAATTTATGGTCTTCCAACCAATTTACCATGGGGTGTGGAATTTGTCAGAGATAGGCTTTACGACAGTACCACTGGTGCAAAACTCCCAACAGTGCCAAGACATCCAACACAATTATACGAAGCAATAAGTTATTTATTGATATTCATAGTATCGTTCGTTTTTTATCGAAAAAGGAACATGAAAATACGGGATGGGTTTATTTTTAGTGTCACTATGATAGCTCTGTTTATAGCCAGATTCTTAATCGAATTTGTGAAGAATGACCAGGTCGCATTTGAGGCAGGTATGAAATTCAACATGGGGCAGCTGCTAAGCCTTCCGTTTATTTTTGCGGGTATCGTTATTCTTGTCTGGACGAAAGCAAAGCCCAGGTATTTTTCTCAGGAGCAAATCGCCTAGGCAAAGCCTTCCCTATCCAGCTATTCTCAAATTAGGAAATATTAATCCTTTATGCTTTCGAGTTCAAGCAGTATAGGGGTATGTCAAGATCTGTGTGTGTTAGAAGTAGTAACCAAAAAAATTTGAGTCATGAAAAATGCAACAGTTTTAAGTATGGTATTACTGGCAGGTTTGGTTTTCTCTTCCTTTTTGGCCCCTGTACGCTGGGAGCAACTTGGCAGCAGGAAGATCAACCACACCCTTGACAGGGATGTTATATATGTAACAGGTGTCGAAGGAAGCTTTAATGCATTGAAAATTAAAGTGATTAATAAACCAATTGCGCTATATGACATAAAAGTTAACTATAGAAATGGCGGCGTGGAGGATATAAAGACCAGGATAAATCTCCCTGCTGGTGGCGAGTCCCGTGGTATTGATCTTAGAGGAAGGAACCGTGTGATCGAAAAAGTTGTATTGCGGTATGAGACGAAGGGAAGCTAGGGTAAAAGAGCGAAGATTCTGCTATACGGACGTCATTAATAATACTTGTATTCAGGGATTTTTGTTTCCCGGAAAGATGTTTTAAGCATCCCCCGGACCACACCGGGGGATGCTTTTTTCATAACTCCGGGCCCGGTTGAACGGCATGGAAATGAATCGTATCTTTCAATAGATTTTGTATGTAAGAGGAGAGTTGTTCCATTTTAGATGGGTAGTTAAACTAAAATTATCATTCATGAATGTTAGCAAAGTCTTATCTGAGCTGGCTGTTTCTAAGAAAAATGAAACAGCCATTATTTTTAATGAAGATGAGTTTACCTATGGCCAGCTAAATGCCATTGCCAATACCCTTGCAAAATATTTGTCGGAAAACGGAATAGACCAGGAGGATAATATTGCGGTGATCCTTCCTAACTGCCCTGAATTTGCCTTTGTATACTTTGCTGCAGCCAAACTGGGTGCTATTTTTGATCCTATTGACACACGCCTGAGCGAAACAGAATTAAACTCCATACTAAGCGATACACAGGCGAAAGTCTGTTTTATTTACCCTGATTTTCCGCTCAAAGCTAAACTGATCCAATCGGTAAAAATGATTGATATTAAGGGTGACGAGTTTACCTCCCTAGCAGAAGACCCGCCATATACCGAGAATATTATAGCTGAAATTAAACCGCAAGACACTGCACTGTATCTGCATACGTCGGGAACAACAGGCAAGCCCAAAATTGTTGAACTGACATACTCAAATCTGAACTGTTTCCCGGATGCCATGAAAAATTGTGTTGTCCTGCGCGAAAAGGAGATATTAGGGATCATTCTACCCATGTCGCATATATCAGGCCCCATCATCCTGAACCTTTTACTTGCAGAGAAATGCAAGCTTGTGATTATCGGGACCATTCATCCGGTTGTTCTTTTTGAGAATATCGCAAAGCATAGAATAACATATTTTCATGCTGTACCACCCGTGTTCAGTCTGATGCTAAAATCAGGACTGGCTGAGCGCTACGATACTTCAAGCCTGAATATCATTGCCATGATGGGGACCTCGGTTCCTGTTTCACTTATGAATGCATTTAAAAAGGCCTTTCCTCATGTTGTTGTTCTGCAGGGCTATGGCCTGACAGAAACCTCACCGCTTGTCACATTAACGAAAAGAGAAGATGCGGATCAGAAAAGATCGAGCATCGGAATGCCTGTTGACGGTGCTGAGATAAAGGTAATTGATGAGAAAGGTAATCCGCTGGGTATAGACGAAATAGGTGAATTAATTGTAAAAGGCCCCATGGTTATGAAGGGCTACCTGGATTTGCCGGAACAGAACAGGGAAAGAATAAAAGATGGATATTTCTATACGAACGCCCTGGTAAAGTATGACTCTGATAACTATTTCTACCATATGGGACGCAGGGATGACCTGGTAGTATTAGCCAATGGCCTCAATGTTTACCCAGCAGAAATTAAGAATATAATTTTTTCACATCCTGCTGTACTGGATTCGGAAGTGATAGGGATCTATTCTGAAAAACAACAGGGTAACATCCTGCATGCGTTCGTTGTCCCGGCTCCAAATGCACCATTGAAAGAAAATGAAATCAGGGACCTTTGTTCGAAACGATTGGGAAGTACTAAAACCCCCAAAAAAATCACATTATTGGAGGCCCTCCCGAAAACCTCAACGGGTAAAACTGATATGAAGGAACTCAGAAATCGAGCGGGTACCCATGACGATTAAAGATTTTGCCGCGAAATCATCATTTCAACTTGTTAAAATTGTCCTGTTCTTAACAAGGATTTTCCCTGTGAAATGGTCTTTTGCATTTTGCGCATTTGTGGTTTTTGTGGGTTCAAGGCTCAAATGGAAAAGGAAGAAAATCGCATTGAACAATTTGAAGATCGTTTTCCCGGAAAAAACAGAAAAGGAAAGAAGATATATTTTCAGAGAGTCCCTGAGAAATATGCTTAAGAATTATTTTGAAGTGGCATTCATAACCAATGGAAAATACACTTCAAAAAAGATCTCGGAGGTTGCAAGTGCAACCGGTCTGGAACATCTGGATATATTAAAAGAGACTGAACAGGGGGCGTTGTTGTACAGCGGGCATTTTGGTAATTTCCCTTTGATGATCATCTGGCTGGGCATAAAGGGTTATCCTGTAGCTACGGTTTATAAGGAGGCAAAGCATTTTCCTGATGATTTTTTTGGAAATATCATGAAGAGGTTCAATGTCACACCGCTTAAGTATACATCTGATGCCTCACTGACAGTTGCCATTATAAGGGCCCTGAAAGAGAAAAAGATAATCCTGATACAAAACGATCAGTCCCATATTGATGGGATATACATTCATTTTTTTAATAAATCAGTGCCTTCTCCCCCGGGACCCGCTCTACTGGCTAAAAGAGTTGGGGTTCCCATTGTCCCTGCATATATCTGCCGCGACAAGAACAACCATCATAAAATAACAGTATTGCCAGAAATCCCACTACAACTGGAAAATGATCATGAGAAATTCTTGTTACTGAATACTCAAATTCAACTGGACTGGATTGCAGAGCTATTGGTGGAACACCCCACGGAGTGGCTGTGGCTGCACAACAGATGGAAGAGGGCCAGAACCATATAGACGATCGCAAAGATTAAAGTATTGAAATATCAATAGAAAAAGAAGATAAATTGCATAAAACATGAACAGTGGATACCTTTACAAAGCACTTGCATTCTTGATGTTGCTGGTGAATTTTTCCTGCATTCATTCCGGCGACCAGGACAAGGGATCGAAGGATGCCGCCAAACCGAGAGTCATCGTAAAAAAAAGAGATGACGGAACACTTTCAAGTGTCAACCAGGTGGACGAGGAGGGACGTGTCAATGGAGTTCGGGTCACTTATTATGCCGATGGGAAATCCATTCATTCAAAGCTCACTTTCAGTCACGGGATCCAGGATGGGCCTTCTATCAGGTACTATAATAACGGCCAGATTTTCGAGCATACCGGTTTCAAAGATGGTGAAAAACATGGTCCAACACGAAAATATTACAAGGACGGTAAACTCCTTTCCGAGTGTACCTATAAAGATGGCAATGTACAACCCGGGTTGAAGGAGTATAAGGAGGATGGATCCCTGATCACATCCTACCCGGAGATTGTGTTCAGGGAAATAGATCGTCTTGCCTCCTTTGGTAGATATGAACTTGAGATGTCCTGCACGGAGAAAAACAGGGGGATCAAATATTTCCTGCTTGATCAATCCAGCGGAGAGTCTGGCAGGGTATATATAATTTCTGAAAAGAGTGCAGCCTTACTTCAATATTATGTGAGACCCGGGGAAACTCTCGACAAGAATATTGTGATTATTGCAGAAATACCTACCGAACTTGGGAATGTCATGGCGAAAAAGTTATCCTACCATCTCCAGGTGTCGAATAATAGATAGTGCCAGGCCACAACCAGAATGTTGAAATTCAGCAACCAGAACAAGGAACTAATTATCATCCTGGGGATAGCGGTCATCAACCTGGGAATTCACCTGTTAACCAATGGACAGTATGGTTTTCACAGGGACGAGCTTTATTTCATTGACTGCTCCAAACACCTGGCTTTTGGATATGCAGACATGCCTCCATTGACACCATTTCTGGCCAGGGTGGATTTAGGAATATTCGGTGAGTCACTTCGGGGATTAAGGGTTTTACCAGCTTTATTAAGTTCGGTAATTGTGTTTTTGACAGGGCTGATGACCAGGGAACTGGGAGGAAAGTTATATGCCCAGGTACTGGCTGCAATAGCCCTCATTGTAGCCCCTGTTTATCTGGTTGCCGGAACACAGTTTCAAACGATCCCGGTGGACCAGTTCTTCTGGGTACTCACCTGTTACCTTTTAATACGGCTGATCAACACGTCCAATCATAAGCACTGGTTGTTGATCGGTTTAGTTTTGGGCTTGGGTTTACTGGCCAAGTATTCAGTGCTGTTCCTGGCGTTTGCCATTTTCTTCGGTATTATCATTAGCCATCACAGGGTCATGTTCACCAGGATCTGGATATGGCTCGGCGCTTTGATTGCAATGCTTGTGTTTCTGCCAAATATCATCTGGCAAATTCAAAATGGATTACCCGTCCTGGAACATATGCAGGCATTGCGCCAAGATGAGAGCACTCCCACCTTTCGATTCTTGATAGAACAAATACTAATCTTGCATCCACTGAACTTTCCCATCTGGATCGCTGGCCTGCTTTTCTTCCTCTTTATTGAACAGGGCAGGAAGTTCCGGATGATCGGTTGGCTGTACCTTGTTCCACTGATTATTTTTCTGGTAATAAAAGGTAAATCCTATTACCTGGCTCCTGCCTATCCTGTTCTGCTTGCCGGAGGATCGGTGATGATTGAATCCTTGCTGGATAGAAAAAAATGGGTATGGTTAAAATATATCTTCCCTGCACTTCTCCTGATCACCTCGGTCATTACCAGTCCGGTCTGGCTTCCAATCCTCCCTGTTGAGAAGATGAAAAAACTGGGGATAGCCGATTTTCGATACGATTACCGTGAAATGATTGGCTGGCCGGAAATGGTGAGCCTGGTTTCAAAAGTATACCAGGGACTATCACCGGCAGAACAAATGAATACTATGATCGTCACCGGAAATTACGGAGAAGCAGGTGCTATCAATCATTACGGGACAGCGTATGGATTACCGGAGGCTTCCAGCGGAATTTCAAGTTATTATTACTGGGGACCCGTTAATCCCAGGGCCACGATCTTTTTGTTCGTTGGATATTCTGAAGGCTACCTGACCGAATATTTTTCAGATGTACAGGTGAAGGAAGTGATTTCCAATCCTTACGACATCAATAATGAGGAACAGGGGAGCCTTATTATTCTGTGCCGCAGGTCAAACCTGTCAATGTCAGAACTGTGGTTGGAGTTAAAACATTATTAATCCTCCCACAGTTCTTTAATAGTTTGCCTCAAATCAACCTAACCCATTTTCCATCGATGATTGGAGGTAGGAACAGCGATCGGATGTGCAACACCCACCTCATTGGAATTATTGGTCTTAGGAGCCTGTTTTAATCCGAATATTATACGCAGTACATTCACAGGGCGAATGATAAACCAGTAAACCGTTACAACAACCAGGAAGCTCAAACCGGTAATGATCAGAGCTTTCATTAAAATAGGAATGGGCCATTCAATCACATAATATCCGACTACTATGATCACAGGCTGGTGCAGGAGGTAGAAGGGATAAATGGCTTCATTGGCCACTTTACGGAACATTGAGTTCCGGTTCAGATGGCGCCTGGTAAAGCCGATAGCCGTCATGCTGCAGGACCAGGCAACAAAAATGGCAGCGATGTCCCACACGGTTTCTCCGACATCCTTGTTCCCGAAAAGGTGTGGAGTCAAAAACATAAAGGTGGTGGTCAGGATAGTCTGAGAAAGATAAAGCCATCGTTGTTGCATGATGCTATCGCGTAGACTGGTGTTGGAAACCAGGATCAGTCCGGCAAGAAAGAAAACCAGGTCCAGGCTGAAAAATGCCCAGTCGTTAAACAGTGCATGTGTCTCTTGCGGGAAGATTGGGCGTAGTAAGATTTGAGACAAAAGCAGGGGGACCAGTATTAAATTCATGGCCATAGGTCCGGAGAAAAAAACAATACAGCGTTCCCTGAATTGGGTAAAGCCATTTGATTTCATCCTTTTAAGAAAGGGGGATATGATCAGGGCAATCGTAAACAGATACAGAATGAACCAGAGATGATGCCAGGAGAAATTACCCCCGGGATAGATCCCCTGGAACATGTGAGGATAAAACGCGAGCAGCGAATCATATTGTGAGGCCTTTTCTGTATAGACCTGAACAGGTACCAGGATAAATATCCCTGCTACAAAAGGGATAAAAAGTCTTTTGAACCTTTCTTTCAGATACTGTCCCGATGTGCGTTTTCCGAGTGCAAGCCAGGTCCCGACCCCGGATACCAGGAAAAGTGTAGGAAGTCTCCAGTAGTGGAGGAACTCCATCACCCCGTCTAACCGCTCAACATGTACATTATTTTTTATATGCCACCCCCAGGTGTTAAAGATCATTCCTATGTGAAACAGAAAGACACTAAGAATAAGCAATATTCGAAGCCAGTCTATATCATACTGGCGCTCTTTTTGATAAGGTGTTTTTGTTTCCATCAAGATTTGATTTAAAGATTCATGACAAATCTATGATGGAGGAAGTGCTTATAACGACTTTCCCGATAAGCAAGGTGTACGTGCCTATCGGAACGATTACAATAGATGAGTTATCTAATTGAAAAACAATGTAGTATCTAAACTAGTCGGATTCGCGGAATTCGGAGGGTGTTTTTCCGGTGATCTTCTTGAAGGCGTTGTTAAATGCCGATTTTGAATTGTAACCTACCTGGTCTGCCACCTCCTCGATAGTTATTTTTTTCTCTTTATCTGCTAGTAATATCTTTTTAGCTTCCTGCACTCTGTGATCGGCCAGAAGTTCAAAGAAGTTCATCCGGAGCCGTTCATTGATGACCTGTGAAACATGATGCGTACTCTCAGTGACTATTTTGGCAAGATCGCTTAATGAGGCCATGTTATTCAGAAAATAGCTGTTCACAGTCATCTCGGTTTCAATACTTTTCAAAAGCTGATCCTTTGCCTCTTCCGACAAAGTAGATTTTTTGTATTTCACCAGCGGGAAATCCAGAAAGGATGCAGTCTCATTAAAATAAGAAGAGCTGTTGATGATCCTGAATCCGGTGGATATGATCATAAAGGATACATAGCCCGAAATAAACTGGTCACCAACATCCGATTGAAAACTGAGTTTTACCACGACAAAGACAATAAATATGAGGATAAAATGCACGGTGATATTTCTCAGGTCCCTGATTTTGGGCTGATTTGTTCTGAGTAATGAAATACCGGTTTTCCGGCACTCCAACACAAGCAACCGGATGGAGAAAAACATATATATTATAAAATGAATCCCGGTAAGCATATTCACATAATGTCTGATTCCCAGGGGATCTTCTGAGTACCGTGAATGGACTTCAAGGTATGGCCATCCGGGATGTTTATTATAGATGTAGGAATTATACTTTACCTCATCGGGTGAGATGAAATGAAAGATCATATACCCGGTCCAAAACAGGAAAGGGATAAAATTGAGCAGATCTTTTCTGTTGAATGTTGGTTTTATGCTGTTCTTGATAAACAGGTAGAAAATGGGGGCAAAAGCAAAATTAAATGATTCCGAGAAATTTGAGAGCCACAACACCTGTACGATATAGCCGGTTTCATTGAGGACCTCCTCGAATATACCCAATGAAAGGGTGAGCATCAGGATCCCCTGCATGATGTTGGCCACCCTGTTTTTGCCTCCCTTTCTGATAAAGAAATAGGAGAGGATGAGACCCATGAATACTCCCAGGAGATTGAATACTGAGAAAAAGTTAAGATGTGTGGCAGTAATCATTTAACCAAATGTAATAAAAGCAGTAAAATATAAACCGCTTAATCGTTATACACCTGGTTCTTCCCTTTTATTCTCACCCTGTAAAGGAGGAAAATGACTACACCCAGTAAAAGCAGGATACCGATTACATATTTTTCAACGTTTTCAATATGTCCGAGTGTAGCTTTAAGCACTTCACCGAAAAGATATCCGATACCACCATAGGCGATTCCCCAGATAATCGTACTCATTGCACTGAGGATCATAAACTTGCTGGTTTTAGTACTGCTGGCACCAATGGCCACCGGGGCAATGGTCCTGAATCCATACATAAACCTGTAAACCAGGAATATGAGTATAGGATATTTCTCTAATTTGCGGTCGATCACGGCATATTTGTCTTTGAATCGCTCGTGCTTATTCAACCATACCCTGCCTTTTCTCCTTCCAAGAAAAAAATAGAAATTATCTGAGAAGTAGGTTCCAGTCAGACCTATGGCCATGACAATCGAGAGGTTTAAATGGCCATGGTGTGCAGCAATGACCGAGGTGATCATCACCATTTCACCTTCAAAGAAAATCCCGCAAAATATACCAGCGTAAATTAGAATGAGATGCATCTGGAATTAAGATCCCTCCAGGATCTCGGTAAGCATATCCTTTTCTTTTGAGAGAGCTCCTCGTTTTATAAACTGATAATCCTTTATGTTCATGCTGGCAAACCACTCTTCCCAGAGTTCCATCACCCGGTCCCATTCCAAATCCTTATCCCTCGGTGCAGCTTCGATCAGTATTACTTTCAGATCGGGATAATTTTCGTTGACTGACTGAAGTTTAGTAAGATCGTGTCCCACAATGGGATACCCGTCAGTAAACATGATAAGGAAATTCCGGGTCAGAGTGTCAGTAACATAATCAACTTTCAGATCCTCATAGAAATAGCGCCAGATATCAGCTCCATAGAAATCTTTTGGATTTTTGCTGAACACGGCCTGGTCATAGAGCTTGTCCAGGTTATTGTAAAAGATGTTACGTCTCTTTTCTTCCGTCTTTCTGCGTAATACACCCGGAATATTATCCATGTTGGTATATAAACTGTCTTCATAAACCTCACTCTGAAGACCAGCACCTCTCTGGTGAGCAATTACCACCCTGATCTCATCACGGGAACGCAGGTAAAGCTGGCTTCTGACCCTGTCTTCAAAAATGTTATATATATGTTTGATCAGCTCCTTATCACGTTCAGGCTGGTTATCCTGTACAATCAGGCGATCAGATAGATCCAGCAGAATGATATAGTTATTTTTGACAGGTGTCGGGATTGGTTTTTCCTCCTGGGGAGGCATGCACGATGCCAGCAGCAGCATGATCAGAATAACCGGGATGTATTGAATGCGATGTTTCATTTTTTCAGGATCATTTTAGTGAGGCAGATGATTAAATACTTCGGCGTTTGATAACCTTAACCGTACCTGATTTAATAGCGTGTTTCTCCTCAAACTCCTTTTTAATGTTTATACATTTGGTTTTAACTTCCTTCAGGTTTTGAGGTGAAAGGTAAGAGATCCAGCCTGTAGTAAATTGATCAATATATGATTTAAGATTACCCAGGATAACCGTTCCGAGATCCTCCCGGAGATTTGCTATGTCGAATCTGATTGGTTCTTCGGGAATAATTTTGCTCTGCAATACTTTGATATCTTCTCTCAGGTGTTTGATAATCTTCTTGAGGTTGATGGTAACAAGTCGTTTGGTCCATTCACGTACAATGGAATCGAGCAAAATACTCCACAGCAGGTATACAATAAATCCCAGGAAAAGAATCATGAAAAATGCCGGATCGGCAATCCATGATTTGGTTGAGAGGCCCATTAATTCTTTGGCATATTCTGTATTGTTATGAATCAGCAATGCAAGCAGGAAATCAACAAAGAACGTTACGGTTATAAGTCCACCCAGGAATACATATTTTTGCTTGTGCTTCATTTCAAGGATAACATGGAAAGCCCAACCAAATGCATAGAATACAAAAGGCACAAGAAACAGAAGGAAATTATACTGTAATGCTTCGGCCAGTTCAGCCGGTTTTGGCATAATGCTACCCGTTCCCAGTCCAGCGGCAATGCGTTCAGCGATCCCTTCAAAATCGGTATAGAGGGCCTTATAAGCTGCTGAAACATAAAAGAAAAACAGGTATCCCGTTAACATGATCAGGATAAACGCGCTGATCCCAAATTTAAATGGGGAGAAAGTCTCCCTCTTCATCGCTTCGGGATCTGCTTCGTATTTCTTATGAAGCTCAAGCAACTCCTCCCTGCGCACATCAATCTTATCCGTTTTCTCCTTGATCTGGACATTGAATTGTTCATTCTTACTTTTTGCATCTTTAAGCTGGGCTTCAAGTTTTCTCAGTTCTTCCCTCTGTTCAGGTTTTTCATCCTCATTCATGCCACTGAACTTTTCATCAACCAGGTCCCCGTTCAGGATCCTGTTGAGGTAAGAAGTGTAAATTTCCGGATCGCCCTTTACATGACCTGATTTTTCATATCCGAAATCCTGAAGATTTACATATTCAATCTGGTGTATGGCTCTTTCTTTAGGAGATGATGTGGATTTTTCCATTGGGTTAGTGTTGATTATTTACTAAAAATGACAATAAATGATGCTGAGGCAGCATAAAAATTACTTCATACCAGTTGGAGCTTAAAACGCAGGTAGATAACAAATTATTGTTCTGTTATGTTCCTGTAGCTACCCCAAAGAACGCATGCCTTTGTACGTAACAAATCTAACCTTTGTTACAGGATCATATCCTGCAATTAAACAATGAATCGCTAATGACTTGTATAACAGCAGGATGGCAATCTTTTTGTATCAACTTTTATTCATTATTGAAGCATCCATCATTTTTTAGGGTTCAAACTTTTGCTATATTGATAAAGCTATAAATCAGATTGAAGCTAAATGAATCGATTATGAAGAAGAATCACTGTTTGTACCTGGTGCTTCTCGCACTGACAACCATATCGGTATCGATTGTGGGACAGGAGCCTAATCCTTATTTATCAGAATGGGACAGCCTGGACCTGTCGGGTAGCAGGTTACCTGTGATAATGCCATATAATCGTATCATTGATCCGGCCGGAGAACAGATCTACTTTGGGGGCAATGGAATTGAAAACCATGCACTTGATTGTGCCCTCTCTCCTGATCGAAAAACCCTGGCCATCATGGGGCGTTATCGTATCCTGTTCTACCATTTGGAATCCCGCAGGCTGATTGCTGAAATTATACCGTCCAATGAGAATGGTTTACAGGGGTCGATGAATACCTACTCGGGTATTAAATGGTACAGGAAAGGGGTCAGGCAATATGTTCTTTGGAGTATGGTAAGCCAGAGATTCAACTCCTACGTGGTCATGGCAGAATGGGATGACCATGAGGCGGAAATTACCAAACTATTCAAGTTAGGGGCCAGGGCACCTTCCCCGGTTGCTTTGCCCAATGAAATTGAGGTCATCAATGAAGACTCGGGAGATAAGCTGCTTGTAGCATTGAACGGGAATAACCAGGTTGTCAAAATAAACCTGGAATCCGGGACCATAGAATGGGAGGCTGATGTGGGTAATGCACCATTCGGAATGGTAATTGCCGATGGAAAAGTATATGTAACCAACTGGGCCGGCGGTATCCCTGATATATCAGATAAAGATGTAGCCGGTATACCCTGGAGTTCAGCAAAAGTCGATCCTGAGACCGGTTCCATACGTGAAGGATCGGTTACTGTTCTGGATCCGTCCACCGGAGAAGTTATTAAGGAAATTATCGTTGGACTTCACCCCAATGATATAGTGAAGAGTCCGGATGAGCGGTATGTATATGTGGCTAATGCCAACAGCGATGATGTTTCGGTGATTGATACCAAACTGGATCAGGTTGTTGAAAACATACCGGTCAGGTTACTGGGAGATGAAAATCCCTTCTGGGGATCTTCACCCAATGGGCTCGCTATTTCAGGGAATGGGAAGACCCTTTATGTAGCCAACGGGATGGACAATGCTGTGGCCGTTGTTAGTCTTGGAAGCAATGTATCATCAAAGAGTAAAATTGAGGTGAGTTGTGTGGACGGATTCATACCCACTGGAGCCTATCCCGGTGCCGTGTGCCTGGTGAGTAACAGTGTCCTGTATGTGGCAAATATTGAAGCTGAGGGAGCCCGGATGGCAGATACCACCCTTATTCCCTCGGGCAGGCCTGCCTTTAACGCACACAGGATGATGGCATCGGTCTCCCGGATACAGGTCCCGGGTAAGAAACAGCTCGCTTCCTACACGGAACGCGTGATAAATGCCAGTTTGCTGTTTCGCATGAGCCTGTCACTGGAGGAGCCCAGGGCAGATATCCCCCCTGTTCCTGTTCCTGCACGTATCGGAGAACCGTCAGTTTTTAAGCACGTGGTCTATATTATTAAGGAAAACAGGACCTACGACCAGATTCTTGGTGATCTGCCGGCTGGTAATGGTGAACCCTCGTTGTGCATTTTTGGTGAAGAGATCACACCAAATACACACAAACTTGCCAGGCAATTTGCCCTGCTTGATAACTATTATGTATCCGGCAAATCTTCTGCAGAAGGACACCAGTGGACCGATGCCTCTATTGTTACAGATAATATTGAAAAAAGTATAAGGGCATGGTTCAGGAGTTATCCTCATGTGCAGACCGATGCGCTGGTGTACAGTCCAACCGGTTTTATCTGGGATAATGCCCGGCGAAACGATAAACGTGTTCGTATCTATGGTGAAGCGGCTATTCCTGAATTCAGCCGTGACCTGAACTGGGACTCCATCTATTCGAACTTTATGAATAATAAGCCTTTTGTTTTTACCAATAAGACGACCATTAAACCTGTGGAAGAGCTGCTTTCTGAGACTTATCCCGGTTATGATCATCACGCTGTTCCTGACATTTTGCGAGCCAAAGCTTTTATTGATGAATTGCAGGACTTTGAAGCGATGGATGGCGACCAGTGGCCCGAGCTGAGCATTGTTGCCCTGCCCAATGACCATACCGCCGCTATGGCTCCAGGGTATCCAACACCAAGGGCCATGGTAGCTGACAATGATGTGGCGCTTGGTCAGATTGTGGAGGCCATAACCAAAAGCAGGTTCTGGGAGAATACGGTCATTTTTGTTACCGAGGATGATTCGCAGGACGGTTGGGACCACGTGTCCTCTTACCGAACGGTAGGATTGGTGATCAGCCCTTATTCGCAAACTCAGGCCCTGGAGAGTACGCAGTACAACCAGACCTCCATGGTACGTACGATCGAACAGATTCTGGGTCTGCCGCCCATGAATATAATGGATGCGACCGCTATGCCTATGTTTGATTGTTTTGTCTCCGAGCCAAACACCTCTACCTACAAGGCTCTGCCTAACCAGATACCCCTTGATGAAATGAATCCGGGACTCAATGCGCTGAGTGGAAAGGCGCTCTATTATGCTAAAAAGAGTATGGACCCGCAGTTTGAGCATGTAGACAGCGGGAACGACCAGCTGCTGAACAGGATCATCTGGTATGCTACAAGGGGAAAGGAGCGCTACCCCAGGGCCTACTCAGATGGTGAAGGGGACGACGATGATGATTAAACACCTAATTCAGGCTGAAAATGTACCCCAGGGAGATATTAAAATAGGTAGTCACTGGAAGTTTATCCTCGGTGAGCATTGAGTTGGGAAAGTTTATGTTGTAGCCGAATTCCAGGTCAAAATTCTTGTAATCGATGGTAAGGGGAATTCGGATGGCCATATTCAGCAAACCGAATCCTGAATCTTCCACCTGTATGTATTCCTGGTTCTGAGCCGGTCCCCCCAGCTCATAATAGGCCACAATCTCCTTTCCTAAAAAGAAAGAGATCTCAGGTTCAATTTTTATCCGGTCGAAAGTCCCAAACTTTATGAGTGTGATGTCTGTAAACAGGTCCCAGGACAGCTGGCCTGCAGTTTCTTCCCCAGTGAGCAATGCCAGGTCAAGCCGGGTGCCTATCCAACCTTTGTCAATGGTAGCACCCACTGCAAAAGAATTGCTGAAAGCATGTGAGTCGATACTGTCCATCTTCGAAAAGAAATACCGGTTGTAAGAACTCCTGTAACGGTAGTTGTTGCTTTTGCCGAATTTACCCGAATAACCCATCATAAGTGTGGTTGCATATAGCCTTGGATCGAACTGGCTGTACCAGATCGATCCTACACCGGCACTGATACCGGCAGAGTGAAAATAGTTCAGCTGTGCTGAATAATTTTGCTGTTCAATTCCAATATCCCGGCCTGAAAAGTAGGACCTGTTCTCGAAGTGGGTTCTGACATACAGAAACTGGTAATTACTTTTTCCTGTAAGCAAAGAGGTCATCTCTTCATCTTCAAAAAGGATTACTTCAAGCAGTGAATCCAGTTTCTCCTCCTGGGACTTTAGCTCCGGGAAACAAGACACAAGAAGGACCAGCAGCAATAGGATGTGGATTTTCATGGGATAGTTCTGAGATATAATGAAACAGCAGCTGAGCAATCAGCTGCTGTTTTCTACTGTTAATTGTGATTATTGTCCTCTGCGGGAACCGCCATTACCGCCGTTTCCGGCCATGTTCTCTTTCTGGGTCTCCTTACTCTCTTCTCTTCCATTGTTCCTGATTTGCTCTTTTTGAGCTTCAGACATGCTGTTTCTTATCATTTCCCTGTTTTGCTCCCTGATTTGCTTATTTTGCTGCATCATGGCTTTCTGCTCCGCTGTGTAGCATTCCTGCAGAGCCTGACGTTTCTGCTCCCGTGTCATTTCCTGATTCTGGAGTATGGCTTTCTGTTCTTCGGTCAGGGTTGACTTAAACTCCTGTACCATGGCCTGCCTTTGTTCCTGGACCCTAAGCTGCTCCTGGGTCTGAGTTTTAAGCTGCTCCTGGGTTTGAGTTTTCAGCTGTTCCTGGGTTTGAGTTTTCAGCTGCTCCTGGTTCTGGGCCATTACGATACTATTTGTGATCAACATGGCTGCAATACCTATTACCACATACTTAATCTGTCGTTTCATAATCCTGATTTTACGGTTGAAAAATAATTGCTTTTACACTGATACCGTATGAGGATTCTTTTACCCTACTTTTTTTATTATGCAAACAGCTTAAAAAAAAGAATAGTCCGAGATAATCTATTGATTAGCAACGAACTATTCTGAAAATAATGAATGCTATACAACCGGTAAACCGGTTCCTAACTTCAGTCTATATCTGTTATGGCTTTATTTCATCTATACTCCTGTCTGGAATAAGAGACCTGGACTCTTTTTTCACGGTCAGGTCCCTGGCCAGTTCAAATGTCCCGGTCTGCCTGATATCTTTTGAGGAGGCTCCTATTTTCACTGAATAGGTACCTGCATCGGCAATCCACGCTGAAGCGGTCGGATCAAACGAAGCCAGGCTTCTGTTATCCAGTTCAAAGGTGAGTGTTTGAGACTCGCCGGGTTGAAGAAAGCGGGTCTTGGCAAAACCTTTCAGCTCCTCTGATGGTTTATCCAGTTTCTTTGCAGGGGCGCTTAGATACAATTCTACCACTTCCTTCCCTGCAACTTCGCCTGTGTTCTTAACATAAACGGTGACGGTCATCTTGTTTTTGAATTTGGCAGCGCTGAGTTCCAGGTTGCTGTAATCAAAAGTGGTGTATGAAAGACCATAGCCAAATTCATAGGAGGGTTTCACACCAAAGGACTCATAATACCTGTAGCCCACATAGATGCCATCTGTATAAACGTCCTCTGCAGGTGCACCTCGCATGAACCCGCGTCTGCTACCGTCCGCCGGGGCTTCTGAAGGAAGTTCCTTTCCGGGGAATGTTGCAGCTGAGGGCACGTCCGCATACTTCTGGGGAAAAGTGACGGCCAGTTTACCGGAAGGATTGGCTTTGCCGCTGATGAGATCGGCTATGGAGTTACCAGTCTCCTGTCCACCCTGCCATGCCAGTAATATGGCATCGGGCATAGATTTCCAGCTGGCAGTTTCCACCACTCCACCCACATTCAGGATCACAATGGTTCTTTTACCTTTGGCATGGAATGCGGCCGAAACGTTATTGATCAGCTCTTTTTCGGACGCTGACAGTTGAAAGTCCCCTTCGTCACTGGTACGGTCACGTCCTTCACCCGAGTTCCGGCCAATGGTGATGAGTGCTGCATCAGATACCTCAGCCATACTTGATGCCAGGCTTTCGTTAACGGCAAACTCAGGAATCGGTGCCCCTCCGCCAAACATAAATCCTCTTCGCCTGGGACGTCCTTCTTTTACGGCAGCTACATAAGCATCGTAGGTGGTCTGGAGATTTTCGTTAATTGAATATCCTGCATTCTGAAGTCCTTCCACAAGTGAAACACTGTAGGCTTCATTGACATCACCACTGCCGGTACCCCCCACAATAATGTCGTAGGAAGTATTGCCGAATACTGCCAGTTTTTTAGCTTCTTCAGAAAGAGGCAACGCAGCACTATCATTTTTCAGGAGTACCATGCCTTCAGTAGCACTCTGACGTGTCACCAGTGCATGAGCCTTCAAATCCGGATTATTGGTGAATTGCTGACCCTTAAACCGGGGACCTTTCACAATGATATTCAGGATCCTTCCCACATTCTGGTCCAGTACTTTTTCATCCAGTTCTCCTGACTTGACAGCATTGATAATGGCTTCTGTTTGTGAGGGATTACCGGGCATAAGCAGGTCATTCCCCGCTTTCATCTGGGCACCCGGATTACTTCCACCCATCCAGTCTGTCATCACAAACCCTTTGAATCCCCAATCATTTCTGAGGATATTGGTGAGCAGATCATGACTTTCGGAAGTAAAGGTTCCACCGATCTTGTTATAGGACGACATGACGGTCCATGGCTGTGCTTCCTGTACTGCAATCCTGGGTCCTTCAAGATAAATCTCCCTTAAAGCCCGTTCACTTACGATCACATTCAGTGAATTACGGTTCGTCTCCGCATTGTTTGCCACGAAGTGTTTGATGGAAGTACCAACGCCCCTGGACTGAACTCCATTGACCATGGCTGCTGCCATTTTTCCTGTTACATAAGGGTCCTCTGAATAATATTCAAAGTTTCTTCCGCAAAGGGGATTGCGTTGAATGTTCATACCCGGGCCCAGGATCACATCTATTCCGTAAGCGAGCATCTCATTCCCCATGCTCTGTCCAACCTGGTTCACCAATTCTGTATTCCACGTTGATGCCAGCAGCGTTCCCACAGGGAAAGCTGTGCAATAATAGGTATTGTCGTCATCCGGACGGGTGGGACTGATCCTCAGACCAGCTGGTCCGTCCGCAACCACTGCACGGGTAATCCCCAGCCTGGGGATCCCAAAAGTTGTTCCTGCAGCCCCGTTCACAAGGACCTCAGTACTTCCGACGACAGGACCACCTGCAGTATTTGGGGGCCCACCGGGACGATCCTGCCTGCGGGTACTATCCGGTCTGTCTCCACTGCTCGGTGCCGGCATTTGAAAGTTCATGCCGGTCCCGACTACCAGATTCGCCTTCTCTTCAAGCGTCATGGCAGAAATGACCTGTTTGATATTGGATTTGGTAAGCTGGGGTGCATTTTGAGCCATTAAGCTGATAGTCAGACTCAATACAATTCCAGTCAGGAACAGTTTGATTAGTTTATTTACTTGTTTCATCTCTGTGATTATGTTGATTATATGAAATTGATATCAAGGAACTTCTGGAACTTCTCTTTATATTGATCGCTTACCGGAATATAAACTGTACCGAATACGATCCTGCTTCTCTCTATGGTGTTAATCTTTTCAAGGTTTACAATAAAGGACCGGTGAACACGCATAAATTTGCCGGCTGGAAGCTTGGTTTCCAAAATCTTCAGGGAAGTGAGTGAAAGCACTGGTTTTGAGTCGCTTGAAGTAAAAACCTTAACGTAATCCTTCATTCCTTCGATGTATTGGATATCATTAAAGTTGATTCGTTTAATCTTGTATTCAGATTTCAGGAATAAGAACTCATTTTTCACCTCTACTTTGTTCTGATCCCGCTGTTCAAGTCCGATCAATTTTTGTGCTTTTTGAACCGCAGATAAAAACTCTTCGTAACTAAATGGCTTCAGCAGATAGTCCACGATTTCCAGCTTATAACCTTCCAGCGCATATTGCTCAAAGGCTGTGGTGAAAATAATCTTTGGCCCTTTTTCCAGCAACCTGGTAAACTCGATACCTGAAAGATCGGGCATCTGAATATCAACAAAGATCAGGTCAACCTCATTTTTTGAAAGAAACTCTGTTGCATCGAGCGGATTATCGAAGCTGCCAGCAAGACTTAATGCCGGCGTTTTCTCAATATAGCCGCAGACCAGCTGCAGCGCCAATGGTTCATCATCGATGGCAATGGAGGTGATCATGATGAAGTGGTAATCTTTAAGAATACCTCATATTCATTCTCAGATTGAGCTATACGTAATTCATGTCTGTCGGGAAACAAAAGCTTCAGTCTCTTTGTAACATTCTCCAATCCTATCCCGGGCTCTTTATTTTCTTTCTCTTCACCATTATGTACAAGGCTGTTTGTGCAATGTAATGTGATAACATGGTCATCAATGGTCATCTCTATCCTGATAAATGACTTTTTACGGTAACTCACCCCATGCTTAAATGCGTTTTCGATAAAAGGGATGAAGAGGAGCGGTGGGAAAATAATATCATCATAGTTCTCAGGCAATGAAACGGAGAGGTCAATTTTTTCATTCATTCTGAGTTTCATCAGATCGATATAGTTATACATAAAATCGATCTCGTGGCTCAGTTTTGTATCACCCTTTTCCGATTCATATAACAGGTATCTCATTAATTTTGAGAGCTTTAATACCGCTTTCTGAGAATCATCAGCATTGATCCCAATGAGCGCATATATATTATTCAGGGTATTGAAGAAAAAATGTGGGCTCACCTGGTTCTTCAGGAATGCCAGTTCAGAATTCAGCTTTTCTTTTTCCATCTCTTTCTGAAGCTTTTCGATCCGGGATTGGCGTTCAAGGATCCTCAGTCCCATGGAGAAAAAGAGCATAAACAATGAGGTAAAGGTGTAGTTGAATGCATGCATCTGCCTGAAGGGGGGAGGTCCATTGAATCTTCCTCTTACTGGGGGGCCGGTTCTTCCACTGTCATCGGGCGGTCTTCTCATCTCTTCAGAGTCCGGCCTTCTCATTTCCCGGGTATCAGGCCTGCTTATTTCCTCCGTATTTTGTCTGCTGGATATATATCTGAATACCAGTTCGTTGGATTTATCAGAAACGAAGTAAAATGCCAGCAGGGTAAAAAGCGCTGCAATGAAATAGAGGTATCTTCTGTTGCTGAAGAATAATTTTGGGAGCAACAGGAGGTAGTTAATGTAAAAAATAATACCGGCTATGCCAATATTGATATAGTAAAGCCATATGAAATCATTACCCACTTGCCATCGCTTATTGAAATAGAGGGGCAGGCCAAAAAGGATGATCCACGCTAAAAGGTGCAAGAGGACTTTTAATCTACTGATTTCAAATAAGCGAGGCTTCATAACGATGAATCAAATTTAACTGATCCAGTTGGATTATTCATATCTCAGTGCATCAATCGGATTTAAATTGGCTGCTTTTCGGGCAGGATACCAGCCAAAGAATACACCGATCACAAAACAGACCGAAAATGCCAGGATGACTGTTTGAACCTGGACAATGGGCGAAATGTTCAACAAGGAACCGGCGCCCTTTGCAATCAGGTAACCAAATATGACGCCCAGGGCTCCTCCCAGGATACTCAACAGGATCGATTCCACCAGGAACTGCTTCAGGATATCCTTTCCGCGGCCACCAATCGACATCCGAAGCCCGATCTCCCTGGTGCGCTCGGTGACCGAAACAAACATAATATTCATGATCCCGATCCCTCCCACAAGCAGGGAAATACCTGCAATGGCTCCCAGTAAGATGGTCATCATATCCGTAATGGAGGAGACCGTTGTAATCAGTTCTGACTGGGACATCACCCTAAAATCGTTCTCCTGGGAATCTTTCAGTTTATGAGCCCTGCGGAGTATCTCTTCAACTTCGGCAATGGCTTTGGCACTTTTTTCCTCGGTTACAGCAGATGCGTAGATCCCGTTGATGTAATCAATTGCTGCAAGGCGGCGCTGAACGGTGGTATAAGGTGCAAGAATGAGGTCATCCTGATCCTGGCCCATGCCACTCTCTCCTTTATCTTTCAGAACACCGATGACCGTAAAGGGCAGGTTTTTGATACGGATATTGAGCCCGACAGGGTCGGCGCCGGCTCCAAACAGGTTTTCTACAACCGTTTGGCCAAGGATGCAGACCTTGGCCATGCTTTTCACTTCGGTCGGGTTGAAGACTCTGCCGTTCTCTATTTCGAGCTTTCTGATGGACAGGTACTCTTCACTTACACCGTAGACGGTTGTCTGGGTATTCTGATTACTGTAAATGACCTGACCGCTGGCCCTCACTTCAGGAGAGACCGCTGACAGAGCAGTGGCTTCGTTTCTAAGGGCAAGAACATCTGAGTACTTCAGTACCATGGAACTTGAGGCACCCATGCTGACGCCACCCCTTCTCTGAAAGTTGGGCATCACCATCACCATATTGGTACCCATGCTGGACATCTGTTCACGCATTTTGGCTTTTGAACCCTCACCAATGGCAAGCATGGCGATGACCGATGCAACGCCAATAATGATTCCAAGCATGGTCAGTATGGCCCGCAGCTTGTTTCTTACCAGTGCCCTTACAGCTATTCTGAATAAATTGGAGTAATTCATGATCTGTTCAATTAAAATTCATCTTCTTCTATGATCTCTACCGGCAGATTTTTGATCATTTCCCGGGCCGACAATCTCTCCTTTACCATATTTTCGCGCTGGATCCTGCCGTCACGAAATATTACATTGCGCATAGCAAACCGGGCAATATCAGGTTCATGGGTCACATAGACAATAGTCCGGCCCTGCTCGTTCAGATTCTGGAAAAGTTCCATGATCTCGAAGGATGTGCGTGTATCCAGGTTCCCCGTGGGCTCATCGGCCAGAATAAGCACCGGGTCATTAACCAGCGACCGGGCAATGGCAACCCGCTGTTGCTGACCGCCGGATAGTTGATTGGGCATGTGATGCATGCGGTCTGCAAGCCCAACGGCCTCCAGTGCTGTTAGAGCTCTCTCCTTGCGCTCCCTGGTACTTATCTTACCATTATAGAAAAGGGGTAATTCCACATTTTCAAGGGCGGTTGTCCTGGCCAGCAGGTTGTATGCCTGGAATACAAAGCCGAGTTTTTTATTGCGGAGTTTAGCCAGGGCATCCTTGTTTAATGAGTTGATATCCACGCTATCCAGAAAATATACTCCTGAACTGGGTTTATCAAGGCAGCCAAGTATGTTTAACATGGTTGATTTTCCTGATCCGCTGGCCCCCATGATGGCAACAAATTCGCCATTCTCGATTTTCAAATCCACACCACGCAGGGCGCGTACGGTAACCTCCCCCACATGATAATCTTTCCGAAGACTTTTTATTTCAATGATAGTGTTTTTCATTACGCTCTGTTTTTATGCCCTTACCCTCCAAATGGGAATGGTCCGCGGGGACGACCGTTATCTGAACTGCTGGCAGCGGCATCAATAGAAGGTGAATCCATTGAAATAATCACTTCGTCGCCTTCTTGCAATCCGGAGAGGACTTCAACGTTCGTTCCATTGTCAATTCCTATCTTGATCATGTTGGGACGCATGGACATCTTTTCATCCTTCACCCAGACTGTTTTGGTTTTGGGATCGTTGTTCATTCCCGGGAAACCCATTCCAGCGGAAGCCGATCCCATCTGGGTTCCACCGGATGGCATATTGGATGGCACGCTGCCTGAAGCTTGCGAAGTTTGCACTCCTGCAGGAGGGTCTGACGGCATCGCCGGCATATTCCCGCTTATTTGCATTTGTGCAAACATACTCTTCATATACTCGGTATCGGGGGTAAACCTGACACCTTTCCCGGAGAGGATAAGTGTATTTGTTTTCTCTTCCACGTAGATGGTTGCACTTGCGGTCATTCCCGGCATCAGTTTTTTATCCGGATTCGGAGCGTTCAGTATAACCACATAAGTCACCACATTATTAGTGGTTACAGGCTGGAGTCGAACCTGTGAGACGGATCCTTCGAATTTCATGTCCGAATAGGCATCCACTGTAAATTCAACTCTCTGTCCCAGCCGGACCTTCCCGATATCGGCTTCATCAACACTTGCATGTACCTCCATTTGGGTAAGGTCATTCACAATGGTGAAAAGGGTAGGAGTGTTAAAGCTTGCTGCCACTGTCTGGCCCTCCTCCACAGCTCTGTTCAGCACCACCCCATCAATGGGAGACGTGATTGTAGCGTAGGCAAGGTTTACCTGAGCCCTGTCCAGCGCCGATTTGGCATTGCTCAGTGCAGCGTTGGAGTTTTCAAAGTTATAGAGCGCCTGGTCGTAGTCGGATTGGGCAATCAGGTCCTTCTCATACAGGGGTTTCAATCTTCGGTACGTGGCTTCATTATAGGTCAGCTGGGACTGCGCCTGGTCAACCTGTGCCTGGCTTTGATTAAGTTGTGTCCTAAGCGGTGTTTCGTCCAGCTGGGCAAGCAACTGGCCCCTCTTGACATTATCATTAAAATCAACATAGAGATGTTCAAGGATCCCTGAAACCTGGGTTCCTACCTCCACCGTTGTAATAGCCTCAATGGTTCCCGTGGCAGTAACCGTATTGGTGATATTTCCCCGTGTGACCTTTACCGTTTCAAAAGTGGCAGCTGACTCCTTTTTTTGAAAGGGTTTAAGAATCAGTATGGCGACTACGGCCACTACAAGTAATGTTGAAATGATTAAAATTCTCTTTTTCATTGTTTTTCTGTTATTAACTGTTTTATAAGGATAGTGGGATCCCTGAATAGAAATCGAGGATCTTATAACTGAAAAGCATTTTATACTTTGATTGAAGTAACTGGCTTTCAGCTACTATAAGGTTTGTTTTAGAGACCAGGTAATCCACTGAGTTGATCAGTCCCTGATTGAATTTTTCCTCATTCAGCGTGGAGGCCTCCAATGTGGCCTGGTATTGCTCAAGACTGGCTTCATACTCAACCTGGGCCGAGTTTACATCAGTACAGGCCTGTTCGATATTTTTCCGCAGTTCATTTTTTGTATCTGTCTCGCTGAGGATGGCATCTTCATACCCGATCTTTGCAATGGAAACGCTTGATTTGACCTGTTTCTTCTGGTAAATGGGTACGGAAAGCGATAATCCCATGTAAGGTCTGACACCGTTACCTAACTGATTCAGGTAGGGATCGACCATCTGACTTTCGAACGTAGAACCAATTCCGGCATTGGCCGAAAGGGTAGGAAAATAGCCGGCCCTGGCGATTTTTTCATCAATAGCCGCTATATCCTTGTTGATGGATGCATACTGTATTTGCGGTCTGATGGAAAGAGAGGTTTCATAAACCGATGTGACATCTGTAACCCGGTTCTGGTTGATGTTTTTGTCCAGATTGGGCTCTGCAATATTAAAATCCGGAGTAACAGGCAACTCCATTAACTGCATCAGGTTGACCTTTGCAATGGAGAGCTGGCTTTCAGAGTTGGCCAGTGTATACTTTTCACTTGCAAGTTGTGATTTGACCTGGGCGTAATCCGATTGTGCAATGATTCTCAGGGCCAGTCGCTCACCGGCCAGCCTGAGCTGTTCTTGAGTTGATTCAATTTGTTTCTCTGAATTCTTTACCTGTTCTTCCGCATAGAGCACCTGCAGAAAGGCATTCAGAATACTCAGGCTGATGGACTCTTTTGTGGTCTCCAGTGAATACTGTCCGGCCTCCAGATCCAGGTCAGCCTGCTTGATGGAGTTGTTGATCCTGAGACCGTCGTAGATCGTGATCCCGGAGGAGACAGAATAATTGGTCCCATTGGTTCCGGTGAATCCTGTTTCCCCTGCAACCTCGCTTTTGCTCCAGTTAAAAGTCTGGCTTACCGAGGCGCTGGCCGAGGGTAATCTCTGGGCTTTTGCCTGTTCAGCACTGACCCGGAACCTGTCGTTTGTCAACACGCTTTTCCGGACCTGTATATTCTGATTCAATGCATACTCTATGCACGCTTCCAGTGTCCATGGACCGGCCTGTTGAGCCTTTATGGCCTGATCCGGCAGAAAGAGTATTACAATGAGTATTAAACCTGTTCTTTTCATCACTTCCAAACTTTATTTTAGTGTAAAGTTAGGTTGGGAAACAGGCCAGAGAAAGTCTAATAGAAGTACAGGGGAATTGTACCGATAGAAAGTGAAAATTTCAGGACGAAAGAGGATACAGGAATTGGCAGATATCCTTAATCCCGGGTAATATTTTTAACGTAGACGACCTTATGGTCACCGTCATCATAGAAGTTCTCAAATTGTGCCTTCTGGAGATATCCGTTCTTTTCATAGAAGGCCCTGGTTGGGGTATACAATTCTTTGGACGATGTCTCCACATAGATCCCATTTCCCCCCAGCTCCCTGACGGCCGATTCGGTCTCTTGCATCAGCATCCGTCCGATCCCACGGTTCATATAATCTTTGTGGGTTGCGATCCAGTAAAGGTCAAAACTATGGAGCGTGCAAGGGATCAATCCAAAACAGCTGTAGCCAACTGTTTTGCCATTGAGTTCCGCAAAGATAAACTCATATCCGCTTACTGTTCCCCTCGAGAGCCTCTCTTCCACCAGTTCAACGGCCACGGCCACCTCGTCCTCCCGGAAGAATCCTGTGGAACGAACGATGGACTCGACAATGGCCGGATCGGTATTTACTGTTTCTTTTCTGAAAGCGATTGATTCCATTACACCGGTATTATTCCTATCATTATACGTTCAATCATCGATGTGTAATCGATACCCCCGGCAAAACAGGCAGCCACAAATCCGGCATCGGGGGCGATGCAGGGATTGGCGTTCATCTCCAGAACAAATGGATTCTGATGCTTGTCAATCCGGAAATCTACCCTGGCATAACCGGACATTCCAAAAATTGACCAGCATTTCATGCTAATGGTCTTCATCAAAGCAATCATGTCCCGGTCCCCCTTTTCCACATCAAAAGTCCTGATGGTCTTTGCATACTCAAAGGAGGTCGGGTCCCATTTGGATGCATAATTCAAGATCCTGGGTTTATGCTCCGGGTAATCCACATACAACATCTCTGCTGGCGGCATCACTTCAGGCCCCTTTGGGCCCGCCAACAGGGTGATATTAAATTCCCTTCCATCAATATACTCTTCCAGGAAATAGTCACTGAACTTCCTCTCCCCGGAGAATGCCTGAAAATCAAATGATGCCCCGTTCACTATGGATTCGTCCGTGATCCCGGCGGAACCATCTTCCCAGTTGGGTTTAAGGATATACTGTTTTTCCGTATCCAGCCTGCGGATATCACCTGGTATGAACCAGTCAGGGGTGGGAACACCGTTCTCTTTAAGGATTTTTTTAGTTCTTAGTTTGTCTGTTGTCACCAACAGTGAATAACTACCTGAACCAGTGAAGGGAACCCTGAGTGATTCCATCATTGCGGGAAGGAGATGGATCAGCGAGCCTTTTCCTCCCAGAGTCTCCACCAGGTTAAAGACGAACTGGGGGGATTCTTTTTCAATGATCATCCTGACCTCTTCCAGGTTCAGGCTGCAAAAGATCCTTTGATGCGGGAAGCCAAGCTTTTCAAGCGCTTTTTCAACTGCCTCTGCCTGCACCAGTACATCCAGTTCATCCTCGGTAGGATGATCCGAAATACTATTGATGCACAGGAGTACTTTTTTCACGAATCGGGCTTTTTATTTTCTGAACTGCTGAGTCCATGATCATTTTCATGAGGTCAATGTAGGCGATTCCATGTAGTGTGGAGAGGATGGGAAGGTCAGAGTGTTCAGGATGCATGCCAGCCAGGGGATTCACCTCAAGGAAATGAGCCCGGCCCTTGTCATCGAATCGAATATCCACTCGTCCTCCATCTTCACAACGCAGCGTTCTCCATACTTTCAAGGCCAGTTCGGCGCATGATTGCACAGCTTCATGATCAGTAAGAGAATAAATAATACGCTCCTCGCACTCCTCTTTATTTACATAAGAATATACGCCCTCCTCTGCATTATCCTTCAGGATAATCTCAATGACACCAACACACACGGCCCTTTCACCTGTTCCCACAATACCCGCGGTAAATTCGCGCCCGCTCAGGTATGTTTCCACCAGGACGGGTTGTTTGTATGTTTCAAGCAACATGGTGCAAATGTCAACGAGTTGTCGTGGACTCCGGATAACCGATCTGGAATCAATCCCTTTCCCGGTACCTTCTGCAACAGGTTTGGCAAAAAGCGGGTAAGGAAGATTGATTTCAGCAATTTCTTTTGGGCTGTGCACTACCTGGTAGGCAGGTGTGACAATACCGGCATCTTTCACAATAATTTTTGTCAGGGCCTTGTCCAGTGTGAGGGCCAGTATCAGGGGTCCGGAAAATACATAAGGGATCTGGTAGGCATCCAGAAGTGCCGGTACCTGTGCCTCTCTGCCGGCTCCATACAATCCTTCAGCAATATTGAATACAAGATCCCACCTGTCACCTTTGTTAAGCCGGTCAACCAGGTTCCAGATATGGCCGATCCGGTCGGTCCTGTAACCCAGTTCCACAAGTGTGGACTCGATGGCTGCAATGGTTCCCTCGCGATCGAATTCTGCGGTCTCTTCCTCACTGAATCCCATTTTCAGGTATTCATCCCGCAGATCATAGGTTAATCCAATATTCAAAATCCGGTCTTTTCTATTTTTTTTCATTTGTAAAACTCCTTAATTGTAATAGGCTGTTGCATGGAATCCCTGGAAAAATTTCCGGGCATTCACTCCAAGCACCCTGTTTTTATACCCTCCCTCCTGAACGAAAAGCGTCGGTATTCGGCACCTCCCAATGATTTCACCGTTTTTGGTAAAGTCGGTCCCGGTCAGATTCCATGTGCCGGTGGGGTCCCCCCTTGATGTATCAAGGCCAAATGGCACAACCAGAAAATCAGGATTAAATCGTCGGATTCTCTCCAGCGCCTTCCCCAGTACTACCCTGTACTCATCTCCACTGATGCTCTCCTTCAGTGGATAATTCACGTTGAAACCCAATCCCTCACCCTCACCCTTTTCTTCTGCAAATCCGGCAAAGTAGGGGTAAGCGAACGAGGGATGTCCGTGAATGGATATAGTGAGCACATCCTTTCTGTGATAAAAAATATCCTGCTGACCATTCCCATGATGATAGTCAATATCAAGCATGGCAACCCTGCCATACTTCGAGAGAAAGTTGGAAGCAATGGCTGAAGAATTGAAGTAGCAAAATCCCCCGAATACTTTGCGTTCTGCATGGTGACCGGGAGGACGAACAAGTGCATAGACAGACCAGGCACCGTTCAATAATTCTACTGCACCGGTCATGGCACAATCCACAGCTCTTTTGGAAGCAAGAAATGCATTTTTATTCAGAGGGGTAAATGTATCTATACAATAGTATCCTGCCAGTACCGAATCATCTGTAGGTGCTCTGTGCGTGTTCCTCACCGGAAAGATATAGGGATAAATGGATTTTCCCGGAGGAAGTGAATTGCAGATGCGTTTGAAATACTGGATATATTTACCGTCGTGGACCTGTCGAATATGCTTTTCTGAAAAAGTGTGCGGTTGTATCTCCTTAAAAAGACCGGAGGGAGTAAGCTCAGATAGTATAGTGGAAATCCTGACCGGTGACTCCACATATCCTCGGTCGTGTACATGGTGAATAGAGTGTTTATCATTGATAACTAACGAAATTCTCACCTCAGGCTTATCCATATCTGTTTGACGACCAATGGATCTTTTGGCTTTAGTATACCTGGGTTCCCTGAGCTGAACCGGATCATCCTGAACAGAATCAATAACCTGTTTGGAATAATTATCGGTAAGGATATCACCGTATTTTCTTTCGAGGATGGCCCTTATGATCTTTCTGGCAGAATCTTTGCTTACAGGAGGCTGGCCCAGAAAATCACACACAAGGAATGGGGGACAGTGATCCTCAGCTGTAATAGGGGTTTCATATTTGGTATGAATAAGCGGGTATGCGCCGAAATTTTCATAAAATTTTAGCCTGGCCATGTTCTGTTCAATCTTGTCAGCATCACCGCAAGCAGCGGGATCATCGGGAAGACATTCAAAGAACAGTCCCATGACACCAAGTCTGAGGGCTTCCTGTCTGGATCTTTCGTACAGGGAGTTTCCAATTCCTCCCGACAAAACATCTTTTTTAGTTGCTATGAAATCTAAAAAACAAAAGCGCAGGTCAGATGCATGAAGCATTAGGGAAAATCCCTGTACCGTCCCGTTCCTGTTTTCAGCCACAAGCAAAGTGGTCCTGAACCGGTATTTCAACGGATCTGTTAACTGCTCGGATATATGGGGTATATATTTATTCCCTAACTCTGGAAACCTGCTTTTAAGGATGAGCTTTACCTGTTCAATGGCACTATTATCAGAGGGAGCGGTAGCATCCTGAATACGTCGGATAATAAGCATTTCCCACTATATTTATACCAGGTCCATGGGTTCTCTGTAGAGATACTGTTTCCCTTCATAGTTGTTGAGCAGATAACCCTCTTCGTTCTTTTCGGCGACATAGTCCGGCAGCAGCGGGATTTTCCCGCCACCACCCGGGGCATCGATCACAAAATGGGGTATGGCATACCCTGATGTGAATCCGCGAAGCCCCCTGATGATCTCAAGTCCTTTTGAGACAGGAGTCCTGAAATGAGCAGATCCCGGAATAGGATCACACTGGTAGAGATAATAGGGTTTCACCCTGATTTTAAGCAGTTTATGCGTCAGATTTTTATAGGTATCCACATTATCGTTAATTCCTTTGAGCAAAACGGTCTGACTCCCCAGGGGTATACCGGCATCGGCGAGCCTGTTACAGGCAAGGGCTACCTCGGGAGTAATTTCATCAGGATGTGTAAAATGGATACTCATCAGCAAAGGGTGATATTTTCTCAACATCTTCATCAGACCCGGGGTGATACGCTGAGGCAAAACAACCGGAACCTTGGTTCCGATCCTGATGATCTCCACATGGGGTATGTCGCGTAACCTTGAAAGCAGGTATTCAATCCTGTTGTCCGACATGGTAAGCGGGTCACCCCCTGATAACAGTACATCACGGATTTCGGTATGCTGCACTATATAATCAAGTGCGGCATCCCATATGGCAAGATTGGAGTGAACCTTGTCCTTTTTTGAGACTGCGTGAGACCGCGTACAATAGCGGCAGTAGGCAGCGCAAACCCCGGTTGTCAGAAAAAGGACCCTGTCAGGATACCTGTGTACCAGTTGTGGTACCGGGCTCTGATTCTCTTCACCAAGAGGATCAGACTTTTCCTCCGGGGTGACCAGTAACTCATTGTATACGGGGATCATCGTTCTCCGGAGAGGCTGAAGAGGATTTAAAGGATCTAAAAGGCTGGCATAATAAGGAGTGATCCTCACGGCGAGACTCTTTTTCTTCTCCGCAGACATTAACTCATCGGGAGAGAGCCTGAAGAACCGCTCCAGTTCCTGCCAGCTGTTTATCGTGTTGTTTAATTGCCATCGCCAGCTATTCCAGTTCTGGATGGAAACCTCAGGAAAATACGTCTCTTTGAAGCGCAGCGAAGCCTCTCCAATGGGCGGACTCAAAGGAAATCCAGGGTTACTGGTTGATTTCTGGGTAATGGCTCCGGAGGGGACTACCAGGTCCGGAGGCTCTGTCTCATTTTCCTCATTCATCGATGAGGCCAATGATAACAATCGAGGAGATTTCATTTCTCTATGAAACTACATTTTTTTGTGTAAGTTCCTCTTAAGTTAATTAATTGACTATTAAATTATTAATATATACTGATCACTTCATAATATTTTTGCAATTGTAATGTATTTTTTAATTCAATATTCATTACTGGACAATTATTTTCACCAAATAAGAAAAAAAAATGAACAACTTATAACAATTGGGAATATTAAGAATGTGATATATGTAATAAATAATTGATAATCAAGGAATAAAAAATCTAAATGTACAGAAACTATCATTCATACTAGTAGTAGGAATAAATAAAAAACAAGTAACTCATCTAATTGAAGTTTAGGATTATCTTTAGCATTTAAAAATCACTTTTATGCAGGTTCACGTAAACAGAAAAAATACTGTATTCTCTCCGGATCCAAGCCGAGTTATTGCCCGATTTAGGTTTGCAGGCGACAGCAGGGCTTTAAACACCATACGTTCTGTTTTGGAGATGTCAGATGAGGCTGCTTCTCTTGCATTGAAACAAACCCTGAGGGGTTATTCTTTGCGGCACAGGAATATCTCAAAGGTCTATGAGAAGCATTTTGATAGAATTGTTCACCTGTTTAAAGAGCTGAATCTTGATCCGGAGGCTCTCGATTATTCGAGGAGAATATTGATAGGTTCTTATTTTACCATGGAATACTCCATTGAATCGACAGCCTTCTTTAATCCTTCGATGGTTGAACATCCTGATCAGTCAGAGACCGGTCTGGGCCAGAAAAGGGTGATTCTCAGTTTCAGGGCTACGGGAGAGGGACACATTTCTTCAATTGTCTTCCGTACCGGGTTGCTCGATAAAGAAAACAATCTAGAAATTGAACCTATTGGTAAGCTACTGGAGGAGGCTGAGCATATCCGCCGACATGTTTATGATAAGGCATCCTTCCAAAGTAAACTGGATGAAATGAAGGATTTTCAGGGAATTATCCCAGCCGGTTTAATACTGGATAAGCTCGGCGATAAATTTACTTATGGCGAGCTTCGGCAGTGCATCGAAGAAGATAAAAAGACACTGCACCTGGCTGGCTATAGAGAGATGTTTTTTAATCAGATAATGTGGCTGGCTTCGTCGCATTACGAACTTGAGTTTTCTTTAGACACCAATATATCCGAAAGGGTTATTTTCCCTGTATCGTCAAACGAGAATAATGGGATTGAAGATGCCCGTTTCGTTAAATTCGTTGATGATAACCAGGAAGTGATGTATTATGCTACATATACGGCCTATGACGGCACTACCATATTACCTAAATTACTGAATACCAGCGACTTTTATCATTTCAGGATTTTGCCACTACATGGTGAGATTGCCCAAAACAAGGGGATGGCCATGTTCCCGAGAAAAATAAAAGGTAAATATGCCATGCTTTGCCGGCTTGATGGCTTTAATAACTACATCGCCTATTCGGATAATGTTACGGTCTGGCGTGAAGCAAAATTGCTGCAGCAGCCTAAATTCCCCTGGGAATTCATTCAAATTGGAAACTGTGGCTCACCTATCGAAACGAAAGAGGGTTGGCTGGTGATTACCCATGGGGTAGGCCCCATGCGGGAATACGTACTCGGAGCCTCTTTATTTGATCTGGATCAGCCTGAAAAGGAGATTGGAAGGTTGAGTTCACCTTTACTGGTTCCCAATGATAAAGAGAGGGAGGGATATGTTCCCAATGTGGTTTATTCCTGCGGGTCCATGATTCATAATGAGGATCTGATTATACCCTACGCCAAATCTGATTATTCATCTACCTTTGCTACGGTTCATTTGTATGAGCTTATCGAGGAGCTGAAAAGATCCAATTAGCAGAGTTCTCTTCTATCCTCATCCGGTAGTCATCATCCTTCTTCTCAAGGAAACATGTGAATGATGTAATTCTTATCCTGAATTGTGTAATGCTTTCGCATATCGTGTGAATTACTTTTATACATAAAATGGGTAATTCTCTCCATGTTCTGGTAGTTGTTGCAGCAATTGCTTTATATAAAGATTACTCAAAAAGGAATAGTCGCGTCGAATAATAATAGTTAGCCTAAAATAATAACATATTGAAATGATCTATCTATACATTTTTATCCCTGTCCTGGTGTTTTTCCTGGCGGGAATCAGAATCGTGAGACCCACCCAGCGCGGACTCCTGGAAAGGCTTGGGAAATATAACAGTTTGGCCCAACCCGGATTTCACTGGATTATACCTATAATCGACAGGCTGTTTATGGTCAATGTAACCGAACAGATGGTGGATGCTGAGCCACAGGAGATCATCACCAATGATAACCTGAATGCCAGTGTGGATGCCCAGGTTTACTTTCGTGTAAAATCGGATGAAGAGAGTGTAAAAGGGGCCATCTACAATGTCAATAATTATACCTGGCAGATCGTGAATCTTGCCCGGACCACTCTTCGTAATATTATCGGTACACTCACTCTTAAATCTGCAAACAGTGAGCGGGGGAAGATCAATGCCGATCTATATAAAACATTGCACACAGAAACAAAAGGTTGGGGTATAGAGATTGTCCGTACGGAACTAAAGCAAATCGATCCACCCAGTGACGTTCAGGAGACCATGAATAAAGTAGTAAAGGCCGAAAATGAAAAAATCGCAGCCATAGATTCTGCAACTGCTGCAGAAACGGTAGCTGATGGTGTTAAACGTGCAAAGATTAAAGAAGCTGAAGGCTTTAAACAGTCAAAAATTTTACATGCTGAGGGGGAAGCTGAGGCCATCAGACTGGTCAATGAAGCAGCTGATAAGTATTTCATTGGAAACGCGCAATTATTGAGGAAGCTGGAGGCTTTGGAGACCTCATTGGAAAAGAATGCGAAAATAGTCATTCCAACTGGATCAGAATTGGTCAATGTGATAGGCGAGATGGCGGGAATACTACCTCTGGAAGCAAAATGAAAAATAAAGTAGCCCTGATCGTCGCTCATCCTGATGATGAGACATTATGGGCTGGAGGAACCATCCTGAGTCATCCTGACTGGGAGTGTTTTATCGTCTGTCTCTGCCGGGGAAGTGATAAGGATCGCGCTCCCAGGTTCAGACAGGCTTTGAAGGCATTAAAATCGGAAGGGATCATGGGCGATCTGGACGATGGACCCGATCAAAAACCCATGGAGGAAAATGAGGTGGAAAATGTCATTCTTGAATTATTGCCTCAACAATATTATGACCTGGTCATTTCCCACCATCCATCAGGCGAATACACCCGACACCGCAGGCACGAGGAAACGGGCCAGGCTGTAATCAGGCTATGGCATACAGGGAGCATATCTGCCGGTGAACACTGGGTATTTGCTTATGAGGATGGTAACAGGGAATACTTACCGCAACCCGTGAAAACCGCTAACATCTTTCGAACACTTACGAAAAGGATTTGGATACGAAAATACAGCATCATCACAGAAATTTATGGATTTGAAAGTAACAGCTTTGAGGCGAAAACCACACCCCGGGCTGAATCCTTCTGGCAGTTTAGTAACTCGAATGAAGCAAGAAAATTGCTTAATATCTAATTAATATAGCAATGAAAGTACTGATTTTGTATGATTACCCACCCTCTCCAGGAGGACTGGCAACCCAGGGAGACCTGCTTTTCAGGGGCCTTCTGGATATGGGCATTGATGCGCATGCTGCCCATTTCGAATCCGCGCAGGAGAAGGAGTGGTATTACCGATGGTTTGAACCGGATGTAGTGGTGGGTGTGGGGTATTGGGGACATACACCCTATCTGGTTCTTCATCCGCAGAGGTATGGAATAAAAGCTGTACCCTGGTTGGTAGCTGACGGATATATTGCTAATTACCAGGAAGTTTTAAATGCTCTACCACTTATTCTTGTTACCTCCTCCTGGGTAAAAGAGATGTATGTGCGTGACGGGATCGATGGTGAAAAAATTAAAGTATTGCCTGTGGGATGCGATACAAATGCCTTTATACCCTTCAAAAAGGATGATCCAAAAATCATTGCAGTGCGTCAATCACTGGGTGTCTCACCCGACCAGATCATGATTCTTACTGTGGGTGGCGACGCTGCCTCCAAAGGTGCGCAGGAGGTTATGCAGGCACTTGCTGTAATTGATGCCAGGGCACCTGACTGGAAATATGTGTGTAAGGTTTGGCCTCAACCCCGTACCAAGTTGCAGAACCTCCTGGACCTGGAATTGGCCAACAGTCTAGGCATTGATAAGAACGTTACGTATGCAGTCAATACCATTTCACGGAATTTTATGCCTTATTTGATTGGGGCATGCGATATTTACGCTGCTCCATCCCGCCTCGAAGGCTTCGGTATGCCACAGGTTGAGGCGGGAGCATGTGAAAAGCCGGTAATAGGTATTAACGCCATGGGAATGTTGGATACCCTGGTACATGGAGAAACAGCTTTTCTGGCAAAAGTAGCAAAGAAAATTGTCACCAAGGAGGTAACCCTGGGTGAAGAGTCTGGTTTTGAACAGAGCCATAAGGTCATCTTTAATACACCCCGGGCTGTGGATTATCGGGCCAATGTAAATGATATTGCCAAATATCTTTTGATCCTCATGAAGGACCAGGCAATGCGTGAAAGAATGGGCCAGGCAGGAAGGAAGCGTGTCGTGGAACATTTTGACTACAGGATCGTTGCAAACCGGTTTGTTCAGATTATTAACGATACACTTGGAATAAGCTAAGTTGCACTATGAGGGATAAAAATTGGAATGAAATAGCACTAGCGAGGGAAGCTGCACTTGAAGTTCTTCACCACAACAATCATGGACCCTTTCATGGACTTCCGAGAACCGCAGGCTGGGGTTACCCTGAACCCTATACAAGGGATCTGTTGATTTCGATCCTGGGAATTGCTGTATCCGGAAACCAGAAACTAATGAAGAGCACAAGACTAGTATTGAGCACCCTGGCAAAAAATCAGTCTCCGCTGGGCCATATCCCTTCTCTGGTACACGATAAAGAGAACCGGGGATCCAGCGATTCAACTCCACTTTTTTTATTCGGTGTTGCTATCTTCAGAACGGTTACAGGTGAACGGGAATTTCTTCGGGACAGCGTTGAGAAAGCCCTTACATGGATGGAGTATCAAAGTCCTACGGCCCGCTTCCTGGTAGCCCAGATGCCTACCAGTGACTGGCGTGATGAACAATGGGTTTTGGGATATGGTCTTTATGTGAATACATTGGTATACACCTATCTACGCCTATTTGATAAGCATGACCGGGCTGAAAGTCTGCGCAAGGAAATGGTGAGGTTTACAATTACGGGTGGGGAAATGCATCATCATGTTCACGAAGGGCTCGTGGTGAAATATAAGCCCTATTATGCTTTCTGGTCCTATAAGATTTACAGCAGTGAAAGATTCGATTTGCTGGGCAACAGCCTTGCCATACTTTCCGGGATTGCATCACCTACACGGGCAGGACAAATTTTTTCCTGGATCGAGAAGGAATGTGCAAACATGATGGAGAGGGGAGAGCTAGCCGTGGATCTGCCTCCAAATTTCTTCCCTTTCATGAAACCCGGGGATCCTGACTGGCGTGACCGGTATTCGGTCTATAACAAACCCGGTGAATACCACAACGGGGGCATATGGCCTTTTGTATGTGGATTCTATATAGCGGCACTGGTGGCGGCCCAGATGTATCAACTTGCTGAGAAAAAGCTGCTGGAAATGACTAAATGTATGAGAGTCTCCTCAACGGGTGGAATCAAATACGGATTTAATGAATGGTTGAAAGCCAGAGACGGAACAGCTGCCGGACAGGACTGGCAGAGCTGGAGCGCCGCAATGTACCTGTATGCCGTAAAATGCGTCGAAGAAAGAAGTACGCCTTTTTTTGATCAGATGCGTCGCCATTAGTTTGGCTGGCCACTCATCGGATGGTTATTAACGGAGGATCTGCTGATATACCTCAAGGTACCCATCCACCATCTTTTGCATGCTGAAATTTGCTACGGCCCACTCGAAGCAATTTCTCCGGTCAATAAATTTAATACTGTTTACGGCCTCCACCGCCTCCTCCACATTGCTCACTAAAAATCCGGTTTTGCCATCCAGAATCAATTCGGGCATGGCCCCGCGCTTAAATGCAATGACAGGCGTTCCACAGATCATGGCCTCTGCCACGCTGAGGCCGAATGGCTCTTCAAAACCAATTGGATGTAAAAGTGCATAAGCGCCACCCAGGAGCTTGTTTCGATCGACAGGACCTGAGTTTCCCACATACACGATTTCCTGACCATCCACTTCAGGATTCACATGATGGTCAAAGTAAGCCTGGTCCTGAATCAATCCGGAAATGATCAGCTTTCTATTTGATTTTTTGGCAATTTCAATCGCCTCAGCAACCCCTTTTTCTGGGTGGATCCTTCCAAAAAAAAGAAGGGTTTGGCCAGATTCAGAATTGAATGTAAACGCCCGTGTGTCTATTCCATTATAGACGGTTGCTGTATAACTCAGTTCCGGGCTGCGATCCGAATTGCTGATGGAAACATAATATGTGGTGTTATTGTATTTTTTATACACAGGAATAATTTTTGGAGAAGAAAATCCATGAATGGTTGTTACCATCGGGGTAGGGATCAGACGGGAATAACTCAATGGAAGAAAATCAAAATTGTTATGGATGATATCAAATTTTCCGGCCTGTTCCATTAAATGGCTGATATGAAGGCATTCTGAAACCTTGGGGTCAACCCCTGGGTGTTCGGCATAGGGCTGCTCACAAACGGAGACCAGTTTGCCCCTGGTTATCGAATCTCCGGAAGCAAAAAGTGTTACATCAATGCCCCGATCAACCAATCCTTCAGCGATGTTTGACGAAACCTGTTCCCAGGGACCATATTTCCTGGGAGGCGTGCGCCAGGCGATGGGGGATAGTATGGCTATTTTCATAGTATTGAGCTTTTCATTCAGTGGCCTTTTTAAAGGGGTTGACGGGGATTGTCCAAACAATGGTCCACCAGAGCTTCCAGACTGGCGCTCCCCACACACATAACTTTATCAGCCCCTCCCCAGTAGATTTTTACACTCCCATCCTCTTCTGGAACAGCTCCACAACAGAATACCACATTATGGACATATCCAGTAATTTCATACTCCTCCTCAGGCTGAAGAATCCACTGGTCTCCCACTGCCAGGATTTTTGAAGGATCCTTTAAATCATGCAAGGCTGCGCCAAGTCTGTAAACAGATCCGTCCATGGTCGGGAATACACCATGAAAAATATTTAGCCAGCCCCGCGTGGTTTTAATGGGCGGTGCTCCGGGGCCGATCTTCATCTCATCCCAATGGTATTGCATGGGTCTCATAATTAGCTTCGATTCACCCCAGTATTTCAGGTCCGGTGAGTAGGTGATCCAGATTGACCAGGGGGAGATTTCAGAATGAGGACGGTCCAGCCTGGCATAGAGTCCATCAAATTTTTCCGGAAATATGACCACATTTCGATAATCTGAGGGGGTGATCAGGGAGTACCTTTCAACAGTCTCAAAATCCTTTGTTTTGGCCAGTCCAATTCGAACCCCATACCTGGAATAGGCACTGTATGTGATGAGGTATTCTCCGTCCATCATTACGATGCGAGGATCTTCCACTCCATACGCTTCGTATTCTTTAAAGATTCCCCGGGTGGCCGGAACCATAAATGGTTGTTTGGCCACTTCAAATTTGTAGCCATCATGACTCACCGCCTTCCCCAGAATACTACGCCCGTTAAATGTATGGGAACGAAATATCATGACATATTGATCCCGGTTCTTTACAACTGCAGCATTGTGTACAGTAGCGACCGGATATGGAACATCCTCCTTCGTAAGTATGGGATTATATGGATACCTGCTAATGATCATGAAAGCTTTCAGTCATTGTTGTGTATTTCTTCATAGGCCTGCAACACGGTTAAGTGAGAAATCAAATAGGACAATGAACTCTCAGCACCCTGGTTTCGGTTTACCCCATAACTTTCAAATCCATCGCAACAACCATTTGTTTCAAAATCGTATAAGCTCATTCTCAGGTCGTTTTCACCCAGAAACCATAAAAATGAAGTGTTGAGTTTATTGAGGTACACTTTCTCTTTGGTGAAATGAAATGCCTCATGAAACATTAATACCATGGCCATGGCATCTATGGGTTGCTGTGCAAAAACAGACCGCTCTCCATCTTTCTTATACCATTTTTCGTTTCCAATGATCGACAGGCAATCGCCTTTCATGGTAAGGGCTGTCAGGAAATCCATGGAAGTAAAGGCCACTTTGGTCACCCGATCGTCATTCAGTATGCCTGCCGCATGTAAAAGGGACAGTGGCAATATTCCATTATCGTAAGCCAGCAATGATTCAAACCAAAGCCAGTCAGTCGTTTCATTCTCCTGGTAATGGGTTATCAATTTCAGAGCCATGTTTCTTAATCTTTCGGTCATTGAATCGTCTGAAGGGTTTACTTTAAGATAGTAACACATCCCAATCATGGTATTGGCTATACCTCTGATGGATGTTAATTTCTCGAAATTGGGTAAAGCATTAAAAAACACCACGCTACCTGCCTGAAAATAGGCATCGTTGGGAGCATTGCCAAGCAGGTAACCCAGTGCCCAGATGGTTCTGCCAAAAGAGTCTTCAGAACCGACCTCATCCAGGTAGTTTCTGTTAAAACTCATGAAATTCCTGAAAGTTCCATCCGGATTCTGCATATAATGAATGTAACTCAGATAGATGGGGGATAATTCCAGCGCCCGGGCGTCTTTCATCTGACGATAGGCCATTAATACCATGAGCAAAGCCCTTGCATTATCATCCAGACAGTAACCTTCCTTCAGGTTAGGGATGCCAAATTTTGCATGTTGGATGATACCGGTATCATCTGTCATTCGATTGATATGGACCAGCGAAAAAGGAGGCAGAATAGGAAAATCCAGGTCCGTGGAGATCTTCTTTGTGAGTTTATCTTCTTTTTCCAGAATCGTATTGACAAGCGCGACATATTTCTCTCCGGTTTTGGGCCACTTAAAATTTTTTCCGTACTCAAGTGCATTTCTCTTTAATCGATTCAGCTCGACCGGATGATCGAAAAGTTCATTGATAATGGAAGCGAGTTGATGGGTATCTCCAAAATCAAACAGCCGGCCCCGTCCCTCTGAAAGAAGTTCGGCAGCATGCCAGTAAGGGGTTGAGACCACAGCAGCCCCTACCCCAACGGCGTAAGAAAGTGTACCGCTGGTTATCTGGGCTTCATTCAAATATGGGGTTATATAGATGTCTGTGGCAGAAAGGTACTTGAACAGATCCTGATCATCTATAAATTCATTTAGAAACAGCACATGATTTTCCAATTGCAGGGTCTTCACCTGGCGCATTAAAAATATGCGATATTCTTCTCCCGAATGCCTTAATACATTGGGGTGGGTTTTCCCCAATATAATATATTGCACATCCGGGTGTTTTTCAACCACCTCTGGCAAGGCTTTGATAACCGTTTCAATACCTTTATTTCGACCAATGAAACCAAAAGTGAGCAGTACCTTTTTACTTTCCAGTTTGAATTCCTCTTTTGATTTTCCATAGCTGAACTTGATATCTGGCACCCCATGCTCAATAAGTGCAATTTTTTTCCTGGGCACATCATAAATTTCAACCAGAAATTCGATGGCTTTATGGCTCATTACAACGATTTTATTGGCCATTTTCTCAATCTGCTGCAATACAGCCTTTTCGTTGTAGGTAGGTGTTTTAAGAATCGTATGCAGGGTCACCACCAGTGGTATCTCCAAGCGGTGCAACAGGGGAAGGATGTATACGCCATTTTGCCCACCGTATATACCAAACTCGTGTTGAAGAATACAAATGTCAGCACCACTTAGATTAATATACTTTGCAGCTTTCATATAATCTCGCTGGTGCTCCTGCCTGATATTTAACTTGACCTCCCTGGGATAATCATAGGTCAGGTTATTATCATTCACTGCCACAACAAAGGCTTCATAGTTTTCCTTCTCTGCTTTTTTGGTTGACAAAACAGATTTAAGCAGATTATTGGTAAATGTGCCAATACCACATTCCCTGGGGGGGTATGTGCCAATAAACGCGAATTTCATCCTTTTGAAATTGTTGATCTACATTTTGAATTTATCTTGACTGTTTTTCACTGCGCGCTTTTCAGCTTTTGCAGCTCTCTTTTCCTTCAAATTTTTAACGGGAACCTTTTTAGTGTTTTTCCTGGTTTCTTTGTCTTTTGACATCATCTTGAATTTTAATTTATATTATTCATGATCAACCGAATATAGGGTATTAAGTTAGGTACATCATTTTCGCAACATCAAATAATATGTCCTTCATACCCGCTTTTAATGATTGTAATAACCAATTTCGAAGGCTTATTGGCCCGTATTAAATTGGCCTTATGCGCTGGTACCATTATAGCCTGTCCAACCTCAAGGAGATTTGAGTTATTGTCTATAACAATTTCGGTTTCGCCCTCAATGATCTGAATAAAAGCGTTAAAGGGAGATATCTTTTCTTCCAGCATTTCGCCTGAATCAATGGCTATCACAACGATATTTCCGGTTATTCTTTGAATAATCGTTCTTGAAACAACCGCATTTGCGTTATATTCAATTAAATCGACCAGCGTATAGACATGTGAATCTTCTATTTCGTTAAGTTGCATTTGCCCGGTTTATATTCTTATAAAGGTATCCCCTCCCAGGCAACAATACTTTATACAATTGAGAATTTGATTTACATTATTCACACATTTTCAAGGGTATCACGCCTCTTGTTTTTTAATTTTTTGAAGTGTGAAGGCGTTAGCCCCGTAATCCTTTTAAATTGATTCGATAGGTGTGCTACACTGCTGTAATGTAATTTATAGGCGATTTCAGAAAGACTGAGTTCATCGTAGACGATGAGTTCTTTTACCTTTTCAATTTTATGGGTCAGATAGAATTTCTCTATGGTAATTCCCTTTACTTCCGAAAAAAGATTGGCCAGGTACGTGTAGTCGTAATTGAGCTTTTCGCTCAGGTAATTGGAAAGGTTTGTCTTGATTTGTTCGTCTGTATAGTGTACCAGTTCGATGACTGCACTTTTAATTTTCTCAACGAGGATACTCTTTTTGTCGCCCATAATAAGTAAACCTGATTTTTTTAGGGCTTTGTCCAGCTTATCCAGTTTTTCTTCTGGAACGTTCCCGATGGTACTTACCTCACCAATATGTACGTAAGAATATGGTATACCAAGCCTTTCAAGGTCAGATTTCACCACCATCTGGCAACGAATACAGACCATATTTTTGATAAAGATTTTCACGGTTCACAACATCTGGTTGATCCAACAATGCTCGTTGTAAATTTATAATATAATTAAATATTCCATGGTTCACACTTTCAGCTAAAATAATTGTGCCACATTAGGTAGCCGATTAGTTTTTTAATCCATCAGGCTTAACTGAAAACCATGTTGAAAATTTCATTTAATAAAAGCAATCATCTAATTTGGTTGCTGAATTCCTTATTCATATTTGATGTGTATGAATTTTTATGATTTACATGCAAGAACTCCGCGGGGAGAGGATTATCCGATGTCTGATTTAAAGGAGAAGGCCGTTTTGATTGTAAACACTGCAACAAAGTGCGGACTGGCCCCCCAGTTCAGGGAACTGGAAGCTTTGCATCAGAAATACGGGGATAGGGGTTTGGTGATCATTGGGTTCCCGAGCAACCAGTTTCTGAACCAGGAGCCGGAGTCAAACGATACCATGGAGCTGACCTGCGAGAAGAATTTCGGCGTAACATTCCAGTTAACCGAGAAAATAAGAGTAAATGGTAAACGGACCCATCCAGTATTCAGGTTCCTGAAAGAGCAGCTCCCAGGGAAGAACCGAAAAAGGATCAAATGGAATTTTACCAAATTCCTGATCACCCCGGAAGGCAAACCATTTAAAAGATATTCCCCGACCACCAGCCCGGCTGCCATGGAGGCGGATATTATCTCCATTTTACCAGAATAGTGGAAAAAACTTAGAAAAAAAGAGAGTGTCCTTGTGAGACACCCTCTTGCTTTTCATATAATATAGATTCTTTTTTTACTCTTTAATAAACCGGGTTACACTGTAAATCTGGTCGCTCTGGATCCGGATCACATACATACCGGCTTTGAACTCACTGATATCCAGATTGGTTTTTGTCAACCGATCCAGTTCATTTAGTTGAATAAGATTTCCAGTCAGATCAAACACCCTGATGGTTACGTTGGTTTGTTCAATGCCCATTTCGAGTGTAACATACTGGTGAGCAGGATTCGGATATACCTTATAATCCTTATTCTGTTCACTGTTCCCAATTCCTGAAGTGGTTATCGAATAGCAATCTGAGGTATCCGAACATTCACCCTGTGTCAGGATTACAGCATATTCCCCGTTGGTGGATGGGATGAAGGTAGTGGCCGTCTCACCAGCTACAATGGAGTTGTCAGCGCAATTGATCCATTGGTAGCTTCCCGTATTGCTTACGGTCAACGTACCCTGGTCAAGTGTCACTAAGATATCCTCAACCTCCTGGTAGGTCACAGTAAACTGATATAGGGAAGTATTACCATTCCCATCGTCCACAGTATAGGTAACCGTTGTCACGCCGGGAGCGAATGTCTCTGCACTGGCATCATCCATGCCTGTTCCTGTGGTAGCACCTGTTAATTCATAGGTGACAAGCGGGGTGGTGCAGTTATCAGTGACGCCTGTCAGTCCGATGGAGCTGGCAGTTCCGTCACAGGTCACAACATCAGCAGGGGCTGTTGCTGTTGGAGCTGTGACATCGGTCACGATTACATTCTGATCGACGTCAACACTATTCCCGTTCCCGTCATCAAAGGTCCAGGTGATGACATGAATTCCCACCGTCGAATAAGTCAGAGGATCAGTTGTAGTCCCGGTAATAGTCCCCTCACAGTTGTCGGTTGTGGTAGGAGCAGTCGCTGTAACTGAACACTCACCCGATACATCTGCCAGTGTGGGAGCAACCGGTGGAGTCATATCTTCCACAACTACATTCTGGTCTACATCAATGGAGTTCCCGTTCCCGTCATCAAAGGTCCATGTGATAACATGAGTTCCTACCGTGGAATAGGTTAGAGGATCAGTCGTTGTCCCGGTGATGGTCCCGGAACAATTGTCGGTTGTGGTAGGAGCCACAGCTGTAGCCGAGCACTCTCCGGTTACATCGGCCAGTGTGGGTGCTACAGGTGGTGTGACATCATCCACAACCACATTTTGTGGAACGGTGATACTGTTACCGTTACCATCATCAAAAGCCCAGTTGATCACGTACAACCCCTGAGAAGAATAGGTCAGGGGATCGGCGGTGGTCCCGGTGATGATCCCGGAACATGCATCGGTGGTGGTTGGGGCAACGGCGGTGGCTGAACACTCCCCGGTCACATCGGCAAGAACGGGAATATCCGGATCGGTCACATCGGCAATCACCACATTCTGGTCCACGTCGATGGAGTTTCCGTTTCCGTCATCGAAGGTCCAGGTGATCACATGGATTCCCTGAGTGGTATAGGTCAGGGGATCGGCGGTGGTCCCGGTTATAGTCCCGGCACAATTATCGGTTGTGGTTGGGGCAACAGCTGTGGCAAAGCACTCACCGGTCACATCGGAAAGTGTGGGTGTCACTGGCGGTGATACATCATCAATAACCACATTCTGGTCCACGTCAATGGAGTTTCCGTTTCCGTCATCGAAGGTCCAGGTGATCACATGAGTTCCTTCCGTTGAATAGGTTAAAGGATCACCGGTTGTACCTGTAATGGTCCCAGCACAGTTGTCGGTCGTGGTTGGAGCCACAGCTGTAGCTGAGCACTCTCCGGTCACGTCAGCCAGCACAGGAGTATCCGGATCGGTTATATCATCAAGAATTACCGATTGGTCCTGTGTTGAAATATTCCCGTTTCCGTCATCATAGGACCAGGTGATAATGGTGGTTCCCTGTGTGGTAACGGGGAATGGTGTCGTAGTTGTACCCGTGATGGTACCGGCATACAGATCGGTTGCTGAAGGGACAGCAGGAGTCGCAGAACACTCTCCTGTTGCATCGGGCAGTGAGCCCATATCAGGGACCGGTGGAGTCAGGTCCGTAATAACAAGGTTATCTGCCGCAGAGCCATCATAGTTAGTCTCCTCAACCTCGGCCAGAACTGCATAAGTTCCCAGGTCGATAGGTAGTACAGGTAGTCCGTCATAGGTTACTTTCAAGGTCAGACCAGCAGGAACTGTTGTAACTGTTGCCGCAATTCCGAAACCGGTATACTCCTGCGACAGGTCACTCAGGGATACTGTGGCAGTAGCTTTATTAACCAGTTGATGACGTTCAAAAGTGATCGCGGCATAGGTGGCATCACCTGCCTGGGTGGCATAGATCAAAGCCTCTCCGGCATTATGAATACTGGCTGTTGATCCGGAAACAGAGACTACTATGGAATTGGATGAGCTGAAGGTGACAGGTAAAGCAGATGAAGCTGTTGCTGACAGTGCAAAATCGGCATCCCCGTAAGTCCTGTCGACAAGTGTGCTGAAATTAATGACCTGCGCAAGTTTACCGGCCAGCTGAAAATCAAAGGATTCCAGAACGCCCCCTGATTCGGCTGTAACGGTACCCTTGGTATAAGCTACCGTAATGGTATGATTTGTATCCAGATTGGGACTTACGTAAACCACAATTGTAGCGGGATCGCCGGCTTTTAATGCACATGAGGTTGGTGTGACGCTCACTCCGTTATCTTCAACAGAAAATTCAAGGTGTTTTCCGGTGGGATCGGCCATATTTCGATCGAAGGTGATTTCAACCCGGTCAACCTCTTTTGAAGCAAAGAGGAAATTGGGGATCCCCGGAGGAGATACATTAATAACACAAGTCTCATATGGTGAAGTACCTGTACCATCTGAAAAGCGGAAATTGAAATCCCCTACATCATTTCCGGCAGCACCACTGGCACTGTAAAACAGGCGGAATGAGGCATCAGAGACATCCGTGGGAACAGTCGCTATCTCTGTTCCAGGGACTCCCCCGTTGTACTGGTACAATGAACCCTCGGCCGGCAGCGTGGTCACCATAGTGGTTTTCGATCCGGCATCGCCTCCCGTAAACAACAGAGTGATTGACCGGACATCTCCCTGTTCAAGGTAGATGGTCTGGGGAACTGCAACAAGGGGAGGTGTTGAGCTGGTCTGGAACGTCCATATCTCGGACCATGATATGGTTCCGACAGAATTTTTGGAATAGGCGGACCAATAGTAGGTTTGGTCCGGTGATAAAATATACTCATATGTCAGGGAAGTCAGATCGGCTGAAGTATGTATGGGGTTGCTCAGGTCAGAGTTTTGCGAAATAACCACATAGTAACTTGCAGCATTGGAGGCCGCTTCCCACTGAAAAGTCACCGTGTCGCCCACTGTTGAATTATAGGCAGGACTTACCAGAGCCGGTGTGCCCGACCTTGGAATAACATCAACCAGTAAAACCCCGTCATAAAGTGCATCATCATTATATGTGTAGGTCCCGCCGTTGGGAGTGAACAATATAGCTCTTCCGCTATAGATATAGCCGGCTGTATTATACGAGCATAATACACCATCAGATCCATCGAGGTTCTCCAGTCCAACCGTCGCAGAACCACCACTGGCCCTGGTGGATGAAAGGTCCACTATACTCCTGTACTGGGCCTGGATATTATTGGAGCCTTCATACAGGATAACCTGAATGGTACCCAACAGTACATTGGAGTTCCAGAATGACATGTTGTTGTATTGTATCACCAGTTTCCGGTTAGGTGCGGTACCGATGGTTGAATACATGATGTCCCCGGTGCTGTGGATAATTAGATCATCCCAGAATGGCGCAATGTAGTTATCAACCCCTGTTGCAGTAGGAATACTGCTGTTTGTCCACTGGGTGGAGCCTGATCCAAACATCACCAGCCCATTGGTAGTTACATAGAAATCACTATAGGTATTCCCAAAGAAGACAAAATCAAAACCGATGGGTAAAGGTCCATATGAACGGTCGTCCGTATAACCTGAACGTACAATAGTACCCAAATACTCGGTTTCTGAAGGTAGTGCATGCACGAGTGGCATTATAGAAATAAGAAAAAGTATAAGGATAGTCCTTACTCTTTGAGTAAAATTATTCATAAGAATGCGTTTTAAATGATCAATTCAGGGTTGTAAAAAGCAGTCCAGTTGCCTCCTCGAGCCGCTGCTTTAACAGGAGACCTTCCTCTCCTGTAAAAACAGTCTCACTGTGTATGACTACCTGTTTTGTAATAGCGTTGCTCCAGGCATGTAACTCAACTGCCAGATCAGCTACGTCATCAGGTGTAATGGCAATGCTGCTGAAGACGATGGCTCCTGGTTTTGTGGGAACATAGATATGCAGGTTTTCTATTTGCAAACCCGCAATAAAATCAGCTATTTGCCTGATTGCGTGCGGAGAATCCCTGTCCGTCCACAGGACATTTGGTTGATCATTAAATTCAGCCTGGAGTTCTGTTATGTTATCAGCAATCTCATCAATCACGATAAAATCTGAAATTGACTGAGAAAATAAATGAACACAAGGACTTAGAAGAATGATCGCAAAGATAGTTCTGGGAAGCTTCATAATGGATTTTTTGGCTTAATTTCAAAGCCAATTTCACTAAGATTAAGTTATGTACAAAATCTTTTTATCAACGGTCCCGGAAAGGATATGTGTTGAATTGAAAAAGAGGATACCGGCCCGGCACCCTCTTCTCCTGTTGAATTACCAACGGCAGTCTTCCCTACTCTTTCACCATTCTCGTAACACTATTCAACTGGTCACTATGGATACGTATCATATAGAGCCCAGGCTTTAATTCATTTATTTCAAGATCAGTCTTTATAAGTCTATCCAGTTTTTCAACCTTAATTAAATTGCCAGTCATATCGAATACACTGATCGTCACGTTGGTATGTTCAGAGGCGGTTTCAATGGTAACGTATTCATGGGCCGGGTTCGGATAGAGATTATAATTCAGGGACACTTCATTGTCCCGGATTCCTGAAATTGTCACAGAGTAACATCCAGAAGTATCCGAGCATGATCCCTGTGTCAGGATCACGGCATATTCACCACTTGTAGCCGGTGTAAAGGCACTGGCAGTTTCACCTGCCACAATGGAATTGTCTGCGCAGTTGATCCACTGGTAGCCTCCTGCATTAGTAACTGATAGATTACCATCCGTATTGGAAACAACAATATCCTCAACCTCGTTATGTGTTACCGTGAACACATACTGGCTGCTGTTTCCATTGCCATCTTCCACGATATAGGAGGCAGTTGTAACACCCGGAGCGAATATCTCGCTGCTGGCATCTCCCGACCCGCTTGCTGTGGTGGCACCTGTTAATATATAAGTAATGACGGGCTCAGTGCAATTATCGGATACATTGGTCAGCCCGATGGAAGTGACTGTTCCATCACAGGTTACAACGTCAATTGGGGAGGTTGCTTCAGGCGGTATGATATCTATGACAGTCACATTTTGTGGAACAACAATGGAGTTCCCGTTCCCGTCATCAAAGGTCCAGTTGATCACATAACTTCCCTGAATTGAGTAGGTCAGCGGATCTGTCGTTGTCCCGGTAACGGTTCCTGCGCAGTTGTCAGTTGTGGTTGGCGGTATTGCGGTAACTGAACACTCACCAGTCAGATCAGTCACTACAGGTGTTACAGGGGGTGTGATATCATCAACGATTACTACCTGGTCCACGTCAATGCTGTTCCCGTTCCCATCATCAAAGGTCCAGGTAATCACATGACTTCCTTGGGTAGAGTAGGTCAGCGGATCGGCGGTGGTCCCGGTAATGGTACCTGCACAGTTGTCCGTAGTTGTTGGTGGAACCGCAGTGACTGTGCATTCATCTGTCAGATCGGTAAGGGTAGGTGTTAATGGAGGGGTGACATCGGCCACAAGTACATTCTGACCAACATCAATATTGTTCCCGTGGCCATCATCAAAGGTCCAGGTAATCGTATAACTACCCTGAGTTGAATAGGTCAGCGGATCAGTAGTCGTCCCGGTGATGGTCCCTTCACAGTTGTCCGTAGTGGTTGGAGCAACTGCAGTGACAGAGCATTCACCAGTCAGATCGGTGAGTGCAGGTGTTACAGGTGGTATGTCATCGGTCACGATCACATTCTGATCCACATCAATGTTGTTCCCGTTCCCGTCAATGAAGGTCCAGGTAATCACATGTGTTCCAACTACTGTGTAGGTCAACGGATCGGTCGTGATCCCTGAAACATCTCCTGTACAGGCATCTGTTGCTGTAGGAACGGTTGCATTGGCTGTACATTCACCGGTTACATCTGCAAGAGCAGGTGCTACAGGCGGTGTGATATCTGCCACGATTACATTTTGAGTCAGATCATAACTGTTCCCGTTTCCGTCGTTAAAATTCCAGGTTATCACGTAGCTACCCTGTGTGGAGTAAGTCAACGGATCAGCAGTGGTACCTGTTATGGGCCCTGCGCAGTTATCTGTTGTTACTGGAGCTGTTGCGGTTACGAAACAGTCCCCTGTAAGATCATTGAGTGCAGGTGCTAATGGTCCGGTTACATCATCAATGTTGACTGTCTGTCCCTGCGTTGATGTGTTCCCACCACCATCATCATAAGTCCATGTGATCACCGTAGTCCCCTGGTCCGTAATGGGAAAGGGTGTTGTTGTTGTACCGGTTACTGGTCCTCCAAGATAATCCGTCGCAGTTGGAACAGCAGGTGTTATCGCACACTCCCCATTCAGGTCAGGTAATTGTGCAATGTCTGGAACCGGTGCCTGCAGGTTATAGATATCCAGCAGATCTGTCGCACTGCCTGTATAATTTGGTTCCAGAACGTCGGCCATAACGATATAACTTCCTACATCGGCCGGTATCGTTGCTGATCCATTGTAGGTCACCTTTACATTTAAGTCTGCCGGAGCGGTTGTTACAGTCGCCTCGAACGGTGCACCGGTATATTCATGAGATAAATCACTTAAAGTAACTGTTGATATGGCTTTATTCACCTGCTGGTGTTGTGTAAAAGTCACCGCAGTATAGGTGGCATCACCAGCCTGTGAGGCAGAGATTAAGGTTTCACCGGCATTATTGATTGTGGCAGTGGTTCCTGAAACCGATACTACTGTCGAATTGGAAGTACCAAATGTGATTGGCAGTCCTGATGATGATGTGGCTGACAGCGTGTAACTGGCATCACCGTATGTTTTGTCAGGCAGGGCAGCGAAATTAATGACCTGGGCCAGTTTTCCGGCCAGTTGAAATCCAAAGGATTCCAGTTCTCCGGTTGACTCAGCTGTTACGGTCCCCTTGGTATATGCAACAGAAATGGGATTATCTGTATTCAGGTTTGGAGATACATATAAAACGATAGTAGACGGATCACCCACCTTCAATGTACACGAGGTGGAAGTAACACCTGCACCATTGTCCTCAACTGAAAATTCCAGCTGTTTTCCTGTCGGATCGGCCATAATTCTGTCGAAGGTAATTTCAACCCGGTCAGTCTCTTTGGAGGCATGCAGGAAGTTAGGGATCCCTGGAGGTGATACATTAATTTTAATGGTATCATCTGCAGAGGTCCCTGTATTGTCAGTGAAATGAAACTTAAAATTGCCCACTCCGTTTCCCGTGGAGCCGCTGGCGCTGTAGATTACTTTGAATGAAGCATCCGTAATATCTGTCGGCACCCCTGTGATCTGAGCTCCGGGAACTCCTCCGTTATTCTGGTACAAAGTACCTTCCAGTGGTAAAGAAGTTACAGTTGCAGTTTTAGAACCGGCATCACCCCCGGTGAACAAGAGAGAGAGAGTTCGAAGTTCGCCATTTTCCAGGTACAATGTCTGGGGAACAGCCACCAACGGAGGGGTCGGGGTGGTCTGGAATTTCCATATCTCGGACCATGCTATACTTCCTGCTGAATTCTTCGGGTAGACAGACCAGTAGTAGGTTTGATTGGGTGATAGAATATACTCGTATGAGAGACTAAACAGATCAGCGGAAGTATGAATGGGACTGCTCAGGTCCATGTTCTGCGAAATAATCACAGAATAACTGTCCGCATTGGGAGCAGCATCCCACTGGAATGTCACAGTATCTCCAACTGTTGAGTTATAAGCGGGGCTTAGCAGGTGTGGAATACCCGGTCTAGGAACAGTATCTACTAAAAGAACACCCTCGTAAAGTGCATTATCATCAAAATCATAGGTGCCTCCGTTAGGGGTAAGCAGGATCGATCTTCCGCTATAAACGTATCCGGCAGTATTATAGGAGCACTGCACCCCAACCATTCCATCGCTGTTTTCTATCCCGATTGTAGCAGATATTCCACTGGCAAAATCGGATCCCAGGTCAACGATACTTTTGTACTGCAGTCGTATGTTATTGGAGCCTTCGTAGAGGATGACCTGCATGGTGCCTAAAAGTTCAGCTTTGTGGTAGACTGTCATGTTAGTGAACTGGATGATTGTTTTCCTGTTGGGAGCCGTTCCGATGGTCTGGTACATAAGATCACCCGATGCGTCCATATTCAGATCATCCCAGAACGGGGCGATATAATTATCAACTCCATTCTGATGGGGAATATCAAAGTTCGTAAACTGGGAGTATCCTGTTCCAAAAGTGACCAGGCCATTGGTAGAAACATAAAATTGGCTGTAGGTGTTCCCAAAAAATACAAAGTCAAAGCCGATGGGCAACGGCCCCCAGAATTGATCATCATGTGCACCTGAGGTCACAATAATCCCCTGGTATTCAGTTTCTGAGGCCAACACGCGCGCGTACGGCGATATCATCAGAATCAATGCGACCAGGTAGATTCCAATTTTGTGGATAAAAAAATTCACGATGATTCTAGTTAAGCCGTTATAAAACTGACGTTCAATGTCATGTATTATATTATTCCGTTTTACGGTATAATTCACTAAAGGGTTGCTTTTTAACATTCAATATGTAGTATTTATCTTATATACTCCATTTTATACCATTTTAGTTGCATTGGTGTGCCCAATCATCCAGATTGGGACCAAATGTCAGCCATCTTTCAGAATATGACGAGCAAAAAAATTATATTGGAGGCTTTATACGGTATACCAGGGAGGGGGACAGTGGAAATCCTTAGAAACCGGAACGATCGAGATCATCCAATGAGACTGAAGAAAATGCTCTTACTGCTGGCTTCCATTTTTATGATGGTTGATGCAGCTGCCCAGACAGAATATATGAAACAGTGGCCTCAGTTCCGAGGGCCGTATGCCAGTGGAATAGTTGAAACGGATCAGCTTCCCGATCATTGGGATGTTCCCACCGGGAGGAACATCAGGTGGAAGGTAAAGATCCCCGGACTTGGTCATTCGAGCCCGGTTATCTGGGGTGACAGGATCTTTATCACTACTGCCATCAGCGGGAGTGGGAGTGACTCTCTGAAAGTTGGTCTTTATGGAGATATGGATATGGTGGGGGACAGGTCGGTACATGAATTCAGGGTCTATTGCATCGACAGGAATAGTGGTAAGATCATCTGGGAGCGACTGGCACATAAAGGAGTCCCGGTAACAGAAAGACATACCAAATCCTCCCACGCCAATCCCACACCTGCCACGGATGGTAAATATGTGATAGCGTTTTTCGGCTCTAATGGAATGTACTGTTATGATTTTGATGGGAAACTGATCTGGACAAAGAACTTCGGAAGGATAAATGCCGGTCCGTATACAGACCCGGATGTGGAGTGGGGTTATGCCAGTTCACCCATCATTCATGAAAACAGGGTGATTGTTCAATGTGATATTATTGGCGGGCAGGGTTTCCTGGCCTCCCTGGATGTGGAGACCGGGAAGGAGATCTGGCGAACCCCCCGCAACGATGTAGCCACCTGGTCAACCCCCAATTTTCTGAATCGTTATGGTGAGCGGCAGATTGTGGTCAACGGGTATTCACAGATCGGGGGATACGATTTTGACACAGGGAAAGAGCTATGGAGACTGGGAAACGGAGGAGATGCTCCGGTACCGACCCCCCTGTTCAGCAACGGACTGATCTATATCCATGGCTCTCACGGCCGTAATCAACCCATATTTGCCATTCGTCCTCAAGCCAGGGGGAACATTACCCTTGACAGTGACAGCACTACCGGTCAATATATCGTATGGAGCATTAAAAGGGGAGGGGCCTACCTTCCTACAGACCTGGTCTACAGGGATCATCTATATAACTTACGGATGAACGGAAACCTCACCTGTTTTAATGCCGGGACTGGTAAACTGATCTACAGGGAGATGATCCCCGATGCCATGGGGATCACCTCCTCGGGTGTTGCCTCCAATGGAAAACTCTACTACTCGCTGGAGCAGGGTGATGTGGTGGTAGTTCAGGCCGGTCCTGAGTTTAAGATCCTTTCCCGAAACCATATGGATGATCTGATCATGGCCACCCCGGCCATCTCAGAGGACATGATCTTCTTCAGGACGGTGCATTACCTGGTGGCCGTCGGTAAGGTATCCCTATGAGGAAGCGTTTAGAGGGTGCCTTAGAAGTAGTTTTAACTATTTTCTCAGGGATGTTCAGGAAGTAACCTGGCATTTTTTACGCAGTAAACAAGCACGTTACGAATAAATATCCCTGAGAAAATGAAAGAGTAAGTCCTTTTGAGACACGCCTTTAGTGACGAAATGGTATACCTAACTACAACATTTCTTTTGGAAGAAATTTATTGCTGTGAATGGGTATTTCCGTACTGTAATTTCCTTTTTAGTTAAACCAGTATGACAGTTTCAGGACAATACCCCGGTTCTTGGTTGTCCAGTTGGCTGGGTATGCATTCTCAGTGTAGACGATATAGAGGTCCGAGACTGGGGCGAACCGCCACTGGAACCTCATGTTCACGTTCACATTGTCGATCTGGTTGTTGTACTGGACAAAGGTGGTGAAGAAGAGGGTCTCGGTAAAGGTGATATCCAGCTTGGGACCCACCAGGACCAGGTCCATACTCGTATAGGGTTCGGGCAGTACAACCTTGTTATATGAGGCAACCAGGGAAAGACTGCCGTAAGGCTGAACGCGGTAGTTCATTTCGGTCTCAAAACTGGCACGGGTACCTCCGTAAAAACCACCGTAACGTCCCTCCGCTGTGAATGTAAAGAGGCGTCTCTGGGTGGAGAGGTAGGAGAGGGAGACTTCGGTCCAGTTGAATTCTGTGCCGGCAGGGATCATGGCACCGCCGGTATTGGTGGGATCAAACGGATCCAGCAGCATTACGTAAGACTCCCCCAGGCCGGCCTTGATCATACTGCGGTCAGCCCAGGTCAGTGAGTAACCCAGGTCCACCTGCCGGTCGGTGAGGGTCAGGTCAGGTTCAAAAAAGAAGTCAGCCGCAAGGGACGGGCCATGACTGGTCACCCTTTTCGAATTGGGGTAGAACTGATAACCGATGGTGGGGGTGGTCTGGATATATCCCCTCCTCCTTACAAATCCCATTTCGGCCAGGTAATTCCCTCCTATATAAGACTGACTCAGGCCGGCCTTAAACTTCTGGGTCGCATAATTGATGATCCCGGCGGTGGCAAAACGATTGCCGTTGGAGTCTTCCGGGCTGAAGGATTGGTGGTAAAACACCTTCCCGGTCCAGTTGTTATCAGCACTGGCAAAGTTGAATTCGGTTCCTGCAACCCGGTTAAAGTGGTATCCGTGGTAAGCGGTATCTTCAGGTGCCGCGATGACCTGCTTATTGGTCAGGAAAACCCCCACATTTGATCGGCTGAGTACCTTTCGCTGCAATATGGCCACGCTGAAGTTATCTGCAGAGTTCAGGTCCTTGACGGCGGTCTGCATGTTCATCAGTCCGATCCTCCAGTTTTCGCCTGCATTCCCGCTTAGCCTGGCACCTGCAATGACAGGGGAGTCCAGTCCGATCCTGCGGGAGAAGAAAGGCCTTACAGTCTGTGTACCGAGGTTGGCAAAGAGATCACTGTTCTCAAGGAAGAATTTTCTTTTTTCAGGGAAGTAGAGCTCGAAGCGGTCCAGGTTGGTCACCTGCCGGTCGACCTCTACCTGAGAGTAATCCGGGTTGATGGTCACATCCAGGTTCATTGAGGTGGATAGGATCACCTTGGCATCCAGACCTGCATTGGCTTTATAATCGATGGGGTCGCTTTGTTCTGTCTCATGGGTCGCCTGTCCGAGTACGTAAGGGATCAGTGAAACCCTGACCCCCGATTTAGGCAGGGGGTCCTCAAAGGTGAGTGTACCGGTGAAGGCCAGGGTGGCGGAGGCAAATTGCCTGGGAACCGGCGCCCAGGATGATTTTTCATTGGTCTTCAGGTCCAGCCGGCTGAAGTTGATGCCCCATTCTGTATCTCCTTCCTTGAAGCGAATAGTTCGAAAAGGGATCTTAAATTCCGTCACCCAGCGATCATCATAATCCTGTACGGCTGAATACCATTTACCATCCCACTCAAGGGCCACAACTCCCCCGTTGGCCTGCATCCCGTCCCACTGGCCACCAACAGCATTCACTCCGAAGGCAAAACCATTGGTCTGGTCATTGTAGGTATCAATGGCAGCAAAAAAGTTATCATTGTTGTTGAAGCTCCAGTCCCTGCGGTAGGATTCAACCGGTCGCTTACCCGGAGTGGGATCGTAGTTGATAATACCCATGTATATAAATTCATCATCATAGGCTACCATCACGACAGTCTGCGCTTTCGCATAACCTGTATCAATGGGTTGGATCCTGAAAAAGGGGGTCGTTTTTTCTGCCCTGGACCAGATGGCCTCATCAAGGATACCATCGATTTTTACGGGTTGATCTGTTCTTAAGGCCTGTAGCCTGTAATCGGCCCTGTTTACAGGTGTGTTCTGTCCGGATAGTACACCCGAGAGTACATACAGCAACAGCAGAATAGCAGAAATTCTTGAACTCATCTTTGATTGTTTAGGGCTGGCCTGAGGGTATCAGGAATCCAGGCTGCTAAGATAATCAAGAAACTTAAAAAGGAGTTGATGATTGGATTCAAAGTGACCATCCCCGGAAAGTATCTCTTTCTCGGTTTGAATATAGGGGCCTTCCACCAGTTCATCGCGACAGTTATCAACGAGCTCTTTTATCGATTCCGGGGTAGCTTCCAGGTGGAACTGGAGGGCCACTACATTATTGCCAAGGATGAATCCCTGGTTAGGGAAGGCCTGGGAACTGGCAATCCTGGTGGCCTCCTCCGGGATACTAAATGTATCGCCATGCCAGTGAAGGACTTTCCGGGGTCCGGGAAGGTCCGTGAAGATTTTATAGTCCCCAAGGGATGAGAGGAACTGGAGATTGTGCCAGCCTATCTCTTTGTGTGGACCGGGAAGGACCTCCTCACCCAGGGCAGCAGCGATCACCTGGGCACCCAGGCAGATACCCAGGACTGGTTTACCTGTTTGAATAAATTCACCAACCCACCCAATCTCATCTTCCATCCAGGAGTGCATGTGGAAATCAAAGACACTCATGGGTCCCCCCATGATAATCAGCATATCCACATCCATGGGATCAGGTAGTTCATCTCCTTTATAAAACCTGGTATAGTGCAGGGGAAATCCCTTTTGACCGATCCACCGGGTTATGATTCCCGGTCCCTCGAAGGGTACATGCATAAAGCACTCTGTTTTTTTCTTTAGAGTCATTGGCAGTTCTCTTTGGTAAACCGGCAAAGCATCTCCCGGACCAACTCGATACTCTCAATATAAAAAGAAGCCTTTGTGGTTTTCGTCCCCACCTTGATGGTGAATGCCTCTTTTGGCATGGCCTCAAAAGTAAATTCATCTGTCCAGTCATCTCCCACAGCCAGGATGAAATCGTAGTTGTTATCCCCCAGTTTGTGGGCAGCCGCTCTCCCTTTGTTAATACCCGAGTACTTGATCTCCAGCACTTTGTCACCATCCATGATCTCCAGGTTCAGGTTGGAGGTCAGGGTACGTAATTCATCCTTCAGTTCCCAGGCACGTTGCATACCGAGATCGGGGTCAGCATTCCGGTAATGCCATACCAGGGAGAAGTTCTTGTACTCTATAAATGAACGGGGAGTCTGGTCCACATAGTATTCAAGCAGCGGTTCAACAGAGTTCCTCCAATCATTGTTGATCTGCTCCGTCATATGCCAGTCGCTTCCCGGTTCCCTGAACCAGACACCGTGTTCAGCCACAAAATGGACTCTCCATTCCCCGTCGAACCACTCACCGAGGGTCTCCTTGTCCCTTCCGCTGATGATCACAATGGTATTGGTTGGATCGCTGGAGAGACGCCGCAGGATCTCATAGAGCTGTTCATCGGGTTTTGCATCTTCCGGGTTCTTTTTGAACCAGGCCAGGGTCCCGTCATAGTCGAGGAAAAGGATCCGGCGCTGGGTCTCTTTATAGCATTCAATGATCTTATGCATCCGGGTGATATTGATCTTCTTGGTAAGTGTGAACTCCTGGATCTCTTTCACACCCTCCAGACTACTAATAAATTCGTTGGCCCATCGTACCACATTATAGCGTTGGAGGCGCATCATCATTACCTTGTTCCTCCGGATCTGCTCCTCTTCCGGCATCTCAACAGCCTCTCTGATTGCTTCGGCGATGGCATCAAGGTCATTGGGATTGACCAGTAAGGCTTCGTGCAGCTCCTTGGAGGCGCCGGCAAGCTCGCTCAGGATCAGAACGCCTGTTCCATCGTGCCTGGAGGCTACAAACTCTTTAGACACCAGGTTCATACCGTCCCTTATTGGAATGATCAGGGCGATATCCGAAAGCGAATAAAGATCAATTCTTTCATCCATGGTGAAGGTCTGGTTCAGGTATCTTACCGGGGTCCAGGTAATAGTTCCGTAGTTCCCGTTAACCCGGCCAACCATTTCATCCACTATACTCTTAAGTTTAAAGAATGATTCACTGGTCTCCCCGGATGGTACAGCCTGCACGATCAGGCTGATGCGTCCGTTATACTCAGGGTATGTCTGGAGGAACCTTTCAAATGCCCTGATCCGCTGTGGGATCCCCTTGGTATAGTCCAGCTTGTCGATGGAGAGGATCAGTTTCTCCAGCCGCCCGGACTCCTTGAACATTTTCATCTCCTTCTGGATGACCGATGGCCTGGGATGCTCGCCATGAACTTCAAGGGCCCGGTTTCGGAAACGGTCATAGTTGATCCCCTTGGGGAAGACATCCACCTTCAACGTGCGTTCACCAATGGAGATCCTGTTGAAGACTGAATCGACACCGGTAAGGCGCCTGACGGAACTCATAAAGTGCCTCACATAATCATAGGTCTGGAAACCGATCAGGTCGGCACCCAGCATGCCTTCAATAATCTCATTTCTCCAGGGAAGCATCCGGAATATTTCAAATGATGGGAAGGGCACATGGTTAAACAGTCCGATAGATATACCCGGCCTTTGTTCCCTGATCATCTGGGGAAGCAGCAACAGGTGGTAATCATGGATCCATAGGGTATCTCCTTCCTGTATGATCTTGAGGATCTTCTCCGCATACAACCTGTTGATCTTTATATAGGCTTTCCAGGTGACTTCGCTGTAGGTGACATGATTGGTGAAATAGTGAAAAAGCGGCCAGAGCGTGTTGCGTGAAAATCCATGAAGGTGAAGATCCCTGTCGCGCAGCCTCGGGAAAACAGGAATGCAACGAAAAGGTTTCAGTTTGGATTCAAGAGATCGGATTTCATTGGCCTTGAATTCATGGTTCTCAATCCCTGTAAGGCCGATCCATTGAGGTTCATAACTGCTGTAAAAGTCCTGTAGTCCCGAAATGGTTGTCTCTTCTGCTTTTTCAATCGTGTACTTACCATCCATCCAGCGAATGTGTACAGGCAGCATGTTGGAGGCAATGATAAGTCGTTTCATTCGAGAAATATTAGTACCCGTGATTTGAAAGCTTATATAAATTTAGATACCTTAATGGTCAATACAAAATATATAAATACACAATATGGTATTTCAACCCAAGTTCGATGCGGTGATCTTCGACCTGGATGGGGTCATTACAAAGACCGCCCTGGTCCACGCTGCATCCTGGAAAAAAATGTTTGACGAATATTTGAAGAGCCGGGAGGAAAGGTTCGGTGAACCCTTCAGGGAGTTTACCCATGCCGGGGACTACCTGCCTTATGTGGATGGAAAGCCACGCTACAAGGGGGTGGCCTCCTTTCTTGAATCAAGGGGCATTGATATTCCCTTTGGCGATCCTTCCGATGATCCGGATACGGAAACTTCATGCGGACTGGGCAACAAGAAGAATATAATGTTCAATAAAGTACTGGTGGAGGATGGGGTGGAGGTGTATGAGACTTCGGTAGAGATGCTGGAAGGATTGAAAGCCGCTGGAGTCCATATAGGGGTGGCGTCATCGAGTAAGAATTGCAAGCAGGTGCTGGAGACAGCCGGTTTGCTCTACTATTTTGAGACCCGGGTCGATGGGGTGGTATCTGCCGAGATCGGTCTGCATGGGAAACCGGAACCCGATATTTTCACTACAGCCTGCGACAACCTGGGCGTGGACTATCACCGGTCCGTAGTAGTGGAGGATGCTGTATCTGGTGTCCAGGCCGGGCATAAGGGTAACTTTGGACTTACCCTGGGTCTTGCCAGGGAGGATAACATCAATGAGCTGCAGGCAGGGGGCGCAGATATTGTGGTTGAGGACCTGGGAGATATCGGCCTCAATGGGATCAACGAATGGTTCGAAAAGGGAATGGAACTGGATGGCTGGCTTCTGAAGTATCATGATTACGACCTGGAAAAGGAGCGTTCCAGGGAGGCACTTCTGACAGTCGGCAATGGTTATTTGGGTACCCGGGGGGCTCTGGAAGAGAGCAGCGCCAACAGTGTAAATTATCCTGGAACTTATATGACCGGAATCTATAACAGGCTGATATCGAAAGTCGGGGATCGTGATATAGAAAATGAAGATTTTGTAAATGTTACCAACTGGTTGCCAGTTAGCTTTCGCATCGGCAGTGGGCCCTGGTTAGGGTTTGACCCGGAGCCCACCTTCCAGGTAAGGGAAATACACAGAACACTTGATTTGCATTCGGGGGAATTACGCAGAGAGTTGGTTGTCGAGGACAGGGAGGGCAGGATCACACGGGTGGTCTCAACGAGATTTGCAGGTATGGCAGATCCGCATCGTGCTGGTTTGAGGTATGCAGTTACTCCACTCAATTATTCAGGCACCATTGAAATTCGGTCGGGACTCCGTGGTGATCATCGCAATGCAGGAGTTGAAAGATACAACTCACTCGAGCAGCAGCATCTCGAAGCTGTTACAGAAAATGCACGGGACGGATTAACAGAACTGGTAGTGAAAACGACACAGTCGGATATCCTGGTTGCAGTATGCGCATCCTGTTCCATGAGTACAGGATCGGAAGCTGTTAATAACTCCGGAGCGGGTTGGATCGAGACCAGTTTTTCCATGGAGGTTCAAAAAGAGCGGGAGGTGGTACTTGATAAGCTGGTAACGATTTACTCATCAAGGGATCCGGGTGTGGAGGATCCTCTTGAAGAGGCGCGTATAACCCTGGAGGCAATGTCTGACTACCAGGCGGAGCTGAACCTGTCAGCAGGCCGGTGGAAAGAGCTCTGGGAAAACATGGATGTAGTTATCTCGGGGGACCGGGAGGCACAGAAGCTGTTGAGGCTCCACCTGTTTCATATGATGGTTTCAGCCTCACCCCATCATGCCGGGCTGGATTCAGGAATTCCGCCCCGGGGACTTCACGGGGAGGCGTATCGGGGCCACATATTCTGGGACGAACTCTATATCCTTCCGCTTTTCAATATCCACCTCCCCGATGTGGTAAAATCGGTGCTGATGTACAGGTATCGAAGGCTCGATGCTGCAAGGCGTTATGCAGAGGAATATGGTTATAATGGAGCTATGTTCCCCTGGCAGAGTGGAAGTGATGGCAGGGAAGAGACACAGATAATCCATCTGAACCCCCTGTCGGGAGAGTGGGGGGATGATTACAGTTCATTGCAAAGGCACATTTCACTCGCTATTGGCTACAATGTCTGGAATTACTACCACACGACCGGCGACCTGGACTTCATGGAGCAGTACGGTGCTGAACTATTAATCGATATCTGCAAATTCTGGGCAAGTAAATCGTCCCGGGGAAAGGATGGCAAGTATCACATTGATAAGGTGATGGGACCGGATGAGTTTCACGAAACTCTTCCCGGATCCGGTGTTGGTGGATTGACTGATAACGCCTATACCAATATCATGGTGAGCTGGATCCTGGGGAAAGCATTCAGGGTACTTGATACAATAGGAACGGATCACAGGGACCGGATCATGAATGATCTTTCACTTTCGAAGCCTGACCTTGAAACATGGGAACAAATCATGCAGGGACTGTCACTTCATGTTTCAGGGCAGGATATCGTGGAGCAGTTTAAAGGTTACTTTGGATTGACAGAACTGGATTGGGAGCACTACCGGGAGAAATATGGTGATATCCACAGGCTCGACCGGATCCTTAAATCGGAAGGGAAATCGCCCGATGACTTCAAGCTTGCCAAACAGGCCGATTTTCTGATGAGTTTTTATAACCTGGGAGGGACTGAGGTAAAGAGCATAATGGAAGGATTGGGTTATCATCTGCCAGAGGATTTTGCAAAACGCAACTTCGACTATTATATTCAGCGCACCTCACACGGGTCCACGCTCAGCAGGCTGGTTCATGCCAGGCTTGCCTGGGAGATGGGAATGAACGAGACAGGATGGGAACTCTACCTGGAAGCCTTAAGAAGCGACCTGGTGGATATCCAGGGAGGGACTACAGGAGAGGGTATTCATTGTGGGGTAATGGCCGGAACGGTATATGATGCACTGGCCAGTTTTGCCGGACTGGATCTCAGGGGGGAAGTGCCTGCGCTCAATCCTGATTTGCCAGTACACTGGAAAAAGCTCGATTTTGGATTCTCCTTCAGGGGGATAAGATATTTCGTATCCATTACTGCTCAGCAGGTCAAAATCTCATGCAAAAGTATGGGAAAGAACAGATTAAAGTTTAATATTTGCGGAAAGGAGAATGAAATTTCAAGTGATCGGGCAGTGTCTGTGCCCTTAAAATAAAAAACTGGTTGAATGTTAGGAGATATACTATTAATCAATGATATGCACAAGGATGCTGCCAGGGACATCGCGGCAAAGGTCCTGGTAGACAGGGAAGCCAAAGCTGAACGCTACAGGTATGTGGTGGGAATATCGGGAGAATCCGGGTCAGGGAAATCTGAACTGGCCCATGCCCTGGGGACTTTCCTTAAAGAGAAAAGTATCCGTGTAAAGGTGATCCACACAGATAACTACTATAAGATCCAGCCGTTGCTGAGGGAAGAGTGGAGAAGAAACAAGGGATTTGACAAGATAGGGATCAATGAGTATGACTGGGTCAAGATCAGCAAAACCCTTCGGGATTTTAAGGAACAACAGGAATGTATGATTCCATGCATAGACCTGATCCCCGAGCAGGTAGATAAACTGATAACTGATTTCAGCAAGATTGACCTGTTGATTGTCGATGGACTGTATGCCATAAAAGCCGATGACATTGATATGAGGGTATTCATTGACCTGACATACCATGAGACCAAGATCAACCAGATCATCAGGATGAAGGAGGCCCTGAGCGATTTCCGGCTGAATATACTGGAACATGAGCATCAGGCTGTGGTCTCTCTTAAACCGATGGCCGACCTGGTGGTGGATAAATCATACCAGGTGGTCACTATGGAGGAGCATCAAAAACAGAGTGCATAATGTATCGAAATGAAGCTTCCCAGGATTTTGTATGTTGATGATGAAGCCATCAACCTGGAGCTGCTCCAACTCACGTTTATGGATAAATTCGATGTCATAACCGCAGAGTCTGCGAAAGAAGGACTCAGTTTGCTGGCTTTGAATCCGGATATTCATGTTATCATCTCTGACCTGAGGATGCCGGTAATGAATGGCCTTGATTTTATCAAACAGATCAAACAGCAATATCAGGATAAGGTATGTATGTTATTAACCGGATTCCTGGAAACGGATGTCATGCTGGAAGGTTTCAACAAAGAGTTAATATTCAGGTATATCATGAAGCCGTGGAAGAGAGCTGAGCTTGAGCAAAGCATATATGAAGCCCTGAACCGTTAACCGGCAGGAAGAATCACGTCAAAAATCACCCACTCTCCATCATTCCTGGCTTCTATCCATCCATTATGTTCTTTGACGATCATATAGCTGATGGACATTCCGAGCCCTTTCCCTGTGCTGTTTTCCTTTAAGGTGAAAAATGGATCAAAGATCTTCTTGATATCAACCTCCGGAATAGAAGGCCCGTTGTTTCGAATGGAAATGCAGGTCATATATTTTTTGTCTCTTTTGATCATAGAGGCTGAAATATGAATTTTCCTGTGCATTTTTTCATCCATCTCCTCTATGGCTTCCAGGGCATTGTGCAGGATATTGCTGATTACCTGCTGAATTTGCTCTTCATAACAATAGATCTTGATCCCACTTGGCAAATCTTTCGAGAAGGATACATTATAAGGTATCATTCTTTCGATGGAAAGCATGACTGAAAAGAGTATGGCATCGAGATCATTTTCTCTCTTTACCATTTTACCCGGATTGGCAAAAAACTTCAGACTTGTGATAATCTCTGATGCCCGCTGAACACCCTCCAGGGAGTTTTCCATGATCTTATCCATCTTATAGGCTAACTCCTTATTCTTCGGAGAAACCTCACTCTCAGGAATATTGAATTGATTCATCAGGGTTTTGAGTGCGTGCAGTCCGCCGGATATGAAGTTCAGGGGATTATTGATTTCATGCGCGATACCTGTGGTCAGGGTTCCAAGAGACGCCATCTTTTCGCTTCTTATCAATTCATCCTGCTGTTGGATCATGATCTGTTCGTACCGGTAGTTTTCAGCAAATACCAGTCCCAGTGCCACATTCACGAATATATAGATAACAAGAGGGACAAAGCTGTAATAAAAACGGTTTGCGATGACAATGGGAATGATTAGCTCGGTTCCATCCTTCAGGTGAAGCATAATTGCAGGAATAAAAAGTGCAAGAAGGAAGTATGCCATAAGAGTGATCAGCAGTACAATCCTGTTCCTGTAGGTATGCAGGATAAAGTGAGGGATCAGGGAGAGGCCTATGGGAACATAGGGAAACCAGAAGTAGAATTCATCGCTGGTTAAACCCGCCAGGGTGGGCAGAATGAGTAGTAAAAATGGTGTCAGAGTCAGGATCAGGATCTTTGCCAGGGAGAAAAGCCTGAACCTTATGAGTACCAGCTCCACAATACCTATTAGGATCATTACATGATAACGGTAGGTAACTGGCAACAGATCTTCACCGGTAGCGTAGAGTAGAATTACAATGCAGGAAAAGAGCAGAATAAAGAAGTAGCTGAGATAGATCAGGGATACAACTTCGCGTTCCCGGTCGAACCTGTGACCCATGGTCAGTTTCCTGGCAGATGGCAGTTGCATTGATATAAAATTAATACAATGGGAGAGAAAAGAATCTATAAGATATTATTGTTTATCAAAATATTTATCGGGTACAACCTTCGTACTGGATTCTCAGTCATTGTAACGAAAGATGCCTGTAATCCGTATACGTATAATCAGTCTGAAATTTAAAAAATGTGAAGATGAAAAAGAAATTGAGATTTAGATCGTTGCCCGTCATCCTGATGACTGCAACTGTACTGTTTATTGCTGTTTCATGCGATAAGAATCCGAAGGGTGAACAACCGGAATTACCCCCTGTTGAGTCATTGTTTATGTCATATGCCGATTTTGATGAACAACCTGTGACCAAAGGAGCCATGGCCAGTCACGAAAACTATATTTACGCCTATTCCAGCGTATTGTTCTGGCATTCTCCCTCAGTTACGCTGACAATGGCGCTGCCAATAGCGGCCTATGGATATGCTCTGACGCAGGAATCCGAATACATGGGCGATAATACTTGGAAATGGTCCTTTGATTTTCAATGGAATGAAATCAGCTATATCGTCACCCTGACCGCTTCCAGGGAAAACAATGAAGAGTTCTCCATCAAAATGGAAGTGGCACTTGCCGAATTACCCAGCCTGGGTATTAAATGGTTTGACGGAATGATCAGGTACGATCACACACACGCTACCTGGACCATATATAAAGAGGGTACACTGGCCGTTGTGGACGGTGAAATGAACTATGATTTTGAGACCAATGCAGGGAACCTGAAGTATACATATGTTGAACCTGAGAAGGAGGAGACAGGAAGTTACATCCTGTATGAATATGACCAGGAAGCAGTGTATGACGCATCCTATACTGTTTCACACTCTACCGGTATGACTGAAATTGAATGGGACACCACCACTAAAGAGGGCCATGTGAAAGATGAAGGCCACTTTCAGGATGCTGACTGGCATTGCTGGGACACACTGGCAAACGGTCTGGTGGATATGGTTTGTGAATAGAAACGTACCGGGCCTTATTAAAAGTTCAGGGTGCGGCATCAACCACACCCTTTTTTTACTCACTCATGGAAGGAGCTGTTAAGGGACCCATTACCTTCCGATACGATAGGAGAGTTTCAGCAGTACCACATTGGTGGGATGAATATCCCACATATCACCAAAGTCCTCCCCGAATTGGAAGGATCCCCAGGGATCCTGTACTGATCGGGTCTGCGACCAGACCAGGTAGAGGAATGATCCTGGCCTGTATTCCCAGCGGAATACCAGGTTGGAAAGAAATTCCTTGAAATTGAAATCGGGATTGCCGATCTGGTAGTACAGGCCATTGAGCGGTTCCATTACCTGATATGCATTATCTTCTTCCACATAATAAATTTCCAGGGGAGTGTAGGAACGGTACCGGTCATTGAATTTGTCGGCTTGCGGATCAGTAATATACTTAAAATCACTATAATTGCCTGAGGCAATAAAGGGTTGTCCCCAGAACTGGATGGTCATCTCCGGTGTCAGAATAAGGTCCAGACGAAGCGACATACTGAAGGTTTTCTGGTCGATACTGCCGAAAATATAACGTTCCACTCCTTTTGGCTCCTGCTGATCCACATACTGCAGGAGGCTTTTCCTGTATCCATATTCGGGTTCGAGACCAATACTCAGGTTAGAGATGGGTTTATAATTGATCTCCCCTTCTATACCGTAACGGCTTGAAGTTTCTTCAAATCCCCTGCTGAGGGATCCACTCACCTCAAAGGAGAGTTTTTTTCTTGAGTTTGTTGCGACAAAGAGTTCGGCATTGATTTCAGCAGGCAGGTTAATGGAGGGGCCTCCCCGAAGGGTGCTGTTACTGATCAACTCTGAATCCATACTGTAAAAGAATCCTGCACGCCACAGGTTCTTAAACTCTGTGTGGCCGTTAATATTAAATCCCGATACCTGATGAACACCTCCAAAGTCCCAGGCGTTCCACTGGTTTAAATTGATGTTTGCATTCCGGAAAATGCTGAATGGTTCATTGAAGTGGTATCCAATCCAGAATATCTGGATAATCTCATCAGCGGAGTTGAGGAATCCCAGGTCGTTCAATTCCAGCCCGGGTGAGGTAAAGTTAAGGAAACCCCTGAAATTCAGCTTTCCACTCTGTTTCCCGAATGAAAGGCTTCCTCCATATCCGTTCAGGTATCTCCGGGTTGAATCCAGGGAAATATATGTAGCATCGGGACGCTGGTAGAAATGAACCGGGGAGCTTTGTGTCCGGATCATGGCCTCTTCACTCCCGTTGACATTGCTTCCATAAAAATTGACAGAAAGGTCATAACTGCGATCGGCAAAAAACTGCTGAAAATCCACTCCCCCAGTATAGGCAGAAGTATGTAGGTAATCGAGATGCACCTCATCTGTAAAACGGTTGGTGGAGGTGAAGATTCCCCCGATCCTGGTATTCCCTTTGTCAAATTCCTTCAACACCCTTCCGGTGAAGTAATTGGTCAGGGGTTCTACGGTCTCGGTCCGTTCTCCTGAACCGTAGTCAATGGTTGCTTTTTCACCGGAGGTAACACTCTCCATGATCCCCAGTGACAGGCCATCTTTGGTCTTTCCGCTTATCTTTGCTGCACCCAGAATAGTTGTTGCAGCAGGCACATCGGCATATTCACCATCCACCAGGTCCGGATCGTACTGTGGGTTTCGGCCAATCCTGCGCGAATAAAACATATTGTTCCTGCTGGTCACTGAAAGGTCATAGTCAAAAATATTGTTCCCTTCAATAAAGAAAGGGCGCTGTTCCCGGAAAAATGTTTCAAAGGCAGTGAGGTTCACCTGGGAGGGGTCTGCTTCGACCTGCCCAAAGTCCGGATTAACTGTCAAATCGAGCGTGAAGTTGTTTGTGATCCCTAATTTGGCATCCACCCCGGCATTGAACTGGCGGTCGACACCATTTGAGCGGAAGGGATTTTCCGGTTCAGCTTCAAACCACTCGCTGCCCGCTACCAAATAAGGGGTTATATCGGCCTGTTTTCTGGGATCGATGTTTTCGAGTCCGTTTATTTCCCCCATCAGGTGGACCCAGCCAGGAGCCTCCCTGGACATGGGCTGCCAGAGGGAGGTTTCATTGTTGCGGTAGATCTCCCTGGCGGCCTGGAATCCCCATATACCACCGCTGCTGCGGTCAAACCGAAGCTGACTGAAAGGGATCTTGGCTTCCAGGGTCCATCCCTGGTCATCTATCCTGGTTTTCACCCACCATATGGCGTCCCAGGTTTCATCCTCATTATTCCCGTCCCCGGACATAAACATGTCAGCCTTTGAGCCGGCAGCACTGACAAAAAATGTAAAAGCTGTCTGCAGGTCGTGATAGCTGTCAAACTGGAAGGCCATCATGTCGCCGTCGATATCATCCCGGCGGGTAAGCTGGCGGACAATGCTGTCGGGAGCCGTATCATAGGCACGCATCCCAACATAGATATTGTCTTTATCATAAATCACTTTGAACCTTGTTTCCTGGGATGCCGGCCGGTCATCATAGGGCTCGAACATCTGGAAACCGTCTTGCCATGGTACGGCATTCCATGCATCATCATTCAACAGTCCGTCGATTTCAGGAGGTATCTGAACTTCTGCAGTGGTAAAACTTTTCCTGGAATAGGTGGTATCCTGTATTGAAAAAGAGGGTATAAAAAAACCACACAGCGCAATTAACATCAATAGTCTTCTCATCGAATATATGTTAATGGCCTAAGTGGTCATTCAAAAATAGATAATTCCGGTGATACTCAAAAACAAAATTCTATTTTGACGATATTTCATACATACGGTGGATGATCACATGTTTTTTAAGGTACTGATCATCATCGGACAGTTGCTGGATTGCCCTGACAACATCCATGCCCTTCACGACCTTTCCAAATGCAGCAAAGCCCTGGCCATCCGGATTCCGGTCCCCACCAAAATCGAGAGATGGCTGGTTACCAATGCAGATAAAGAACTCGGTGGAGGCGCTGCCCGGTTCATTACGCGCCATTGAGATGACCCCGTCTGTGTGCAACAGGCCTGTCTGATGAGTGGTTTCATGGATAATGGCCGGAATGGTATCCACCAGTTCATCAAAGAAGAGTCCCCCCTGGATCACCTCTATCTTTACCCTGTTGCCAGGCTGGTTATCCAATCGTACCACCCTGTAGAAGAAGCTGTTGGCATAGTCTCCACACTCAACATGGGCCAGGAAATTCCCGGCAGTTACAGGAGCCCGGTCCGGGTAGATCTCAACGATGATATCACCCAGTTCGGTGCTGATGCATACCCTGGGAGAGGACCGGTCGCATCGGGCAGCACCGGTCAGCAGAATGACCAGCAGAACAATGGCTGGATTATACCAGATGATGTTTTTGCACAAACTCATCGATAACATTACTCAGGTTAGGTTCCCCGATCTCCAGCAGGTCATAGTATACCCTGGTATTCGGTTTCTTAATATTGATTACACGGTTCAGGTCAATGGGTGTCCCAATGATCACCGAATCACAGTCGGCGCTGTTGATTGTGGTCTCCAGGTCTTTCAACTGCTGTTCTCCATAACCCATGGCCGGAAGAAGGTGACCTATTTCAGGATAGATCCGGAATGTCTCCGAAAGTTTTCCAACTGTAAATGGCCGTGGATCTACAAGACCGGAAGCTCCATATTTCCTGGCGGCCACAACCCCTTCTTCAAGTTTCATTTCTTCGTTGGTCAAGGGTGGACCGTCTTCTACCACCAGCACCCTTTTTCCTCTGATAACTCCGGGATTATCCACCCTGATAGGTGAAGCTCCGTCAATGACTATGGCAGACGGATTCACCTTTTCAATACTCTCCCTGACAATCTGGATACCCTCCGGGGGGGCGGTATCCATCTTATTGATCACAACCACATCCGAGGTCCTTAAAACCACCTCGCCCGGGTAATAATGCAGTTCATTGCCGGGTCTGTGCGGGTCAACAATCCCAATGGTCAGGTCCGGTTTGTAAAACGAGAAATCGTTGTTTCCTCCATCCCAGAGAATCACGTCGCAACCGTCAGGATCCATTTCAGCGGCCCGGATCACAGCTTCATAGTCGACACCTGCATAGATCACATTGCCCCTGACTATGTGGGGTTCATACTCCTCCATCTCTTCGATGGTGCATTTATGATATTTCAGGTCTTCAATGGTTGCAAACCGCTGGACTTTCTGCGCTTCCAGATCTCCATAGGGCATGGGATGCCTGATGGCCACAACTTTCAGTCCCTTTTTCATCAGGAGTTCAATAACTCTCCTGGAGGTCTGACTTTTTCCACAACCGGTTCTGACGGCACATACCGCAATGACAGGTTTGGTGCTTTCAATCATGGTGCCTTTGGTTCCCAGCAGCACAAAATTAGCACCTGCCGCATTGACTACTGCACTTTTTGCCATTACCTTTTCATATGGAAGATCGCTGTAGGAGAAAACACAGGTATCCACCTTATGCCTGATTATTAATTCAGTAAGTTGATCCTCGGAGTAAATGGGAATTCCCTCCGGGTAGAGTTTTCCGGCGAGACCCGCCGGGTATTTTCGTCCATCAATATCAGGAATTTGAGCAGCCGTGAATGCCACTACGTTAAATTCCTCTTTTCCCCTGAAGTAAGTGTTAAAGTTGTGGAAATCCCTTCCCGCAGCGCCTATTATAATGATATTCTTACGCGTCATTTGTACTGTTGTTTGGTGATCGATTATATCAAATGTAGGAGATTATTTTGCTGGATATACTGAATATGCTATATAATAGAAATTAGGTGGTTATATAGAGAACAACTTGGCAACAAATGTGTAATATTATATATTGGAATTTTTCGAATATATTTTTCCAGATTCGAAAAAGCAGATTGATTGATGAATTTTCTTGCTCATACATACCTCTCCGGATGCAATGAAGAGATCATTGTAGGGAATTTCATGGGCGATTATGTGAAGGGGAGAAGTTACCAGGATTTTCCGGATCAGGTCCGAAAAGGGATCCTTATACACCGCGATATAGACTCATTCACCGATATGCACAAGATTACCAGAGTCAGCAAACACAGAGTGGCTTCCAGGTATCACAAATATGCCGGTATTGTTACAGATATCTTTTATGATCATTTTCTTGCATCGCTGTGGGACAGTTATTCAAACCTGGAGCTCAGCGAGTTTGTAAAGCGGACATACGACCTGTTAAAGAGGAATTATAAAGTTCTGCCTGATGCCATTAAGAATTGGTTCCCCACTTTCCTCGAGAACAACTGGATGATGGCCTATACGAGTGTGGATGGGATTGAGCTTGTTCTGGAACGGATGGCGGCCAACACTTCGCTTCCCGACCACTCTGCATTTGCGGTGGAGGTTCTGCGGGATCAGTATACCCTCTTTCAGGATGATTTCCTGAAATTCTTCCCGCTGATTATCAAGTTCCTGGAAGAAAAGTATGAAATTGCGATTACAACAAGCCGGGAGTATTATCCACTGCCTTAAGCGTACTGCTCAGATTGGGTACATCGTGCTCCAGCTGTCCCGCCCGATTTGGGTTACCTTAAAAGCTCCAGCCTGCTGGCATCCATTCGCAGGAATATGAACATAAATATGGTAAAGGACCAGAGTGATGAACCTCCGTAACTGAAAAAAGGCAATGGGATGCCAATAACCGGCAGCAGTCCGATGGTCATTCCGATATTGACAAGAAAGTGTACCAGTATCACGGAGATAAATCCGTAGCCAAAAATCCTGCTGAATGAAGATCTCTGCCTTTCCGCCAGGAAAACCATCCGTAACAAAAATCCCACATATAGAAGAATTACGAAAGTGGTACCCAGGAAACCCCACTCCTCTCCGACAGTACAGAAGATAAAATCGGTGCTCTGCTCCGGAACAAAATGTAATTTGGTCTGGGTGCCATTCAGATATCCCTTGCCTGAAAATCCTCCTGATCCGATTGCAATCTTGGACTGGTTAACATTGTATCCCACACCCTGGGGGTCATGTTCCAATCCCAGCGTCACATATATCCTGTGCTGCTGGTGTGGTTTCAGGACATTGTTCATTGCATAGTCCACTGAAATAATAAACGCGATGGATATGAGCATACCTGCCAGGATCTTCAGCTGTAAATATTCACGCTTTCGGATCTCTTTTACAGTGATTATAAGTATACCGGGAACCAGTGCTGCCAGTCCCAGTATAAACAGGGAAAATTCCGTATTGAACAGGTAGTTTGCTCCATACAGGATCCCGAATAAGACGGCCAGGATAAATCCCTTAATGAATCCCTTTTTCAAAGAATGGACGGTAACCATATAAATGACCAGGCTGATAGCAACAAGGATCAGGAGGATGATGGTTTTATCAAGAAGAAGGGTGGCGAAGAACAACAGCCCAAAGGCAGCCAGCATCATCATGATATTGGCGGAAAAACCTTCTCTGAAAAGGACAAGTATAAAGGCAGCGTAAACCAGCACTGAGCCCAGGTCGGGCTGGAGAAGTATCAGCAAAGGCGGAGCCGCTATAATGGCCAGTGCTTTTACCAGGTGCCAGAATTTCCCTATCTGGTAGTTATGCGAAGTAAGAAGGTTTGCAAGTGCCAACGCAGTAACGGGTTTGGCAAACTCAGAAGGTTGCAGCTGAAATCCGCCGATAACAAACCAGCTTTTTGCGCCATTGATCTCCCTCCCGAACACCAGGACTGCTATTAACACACCCAGCATGAACACATAAAGGAGATAGGCAAAATATAAATAGAATTTAGCGTCCAGCACCAGCATAAGTAAAGCCAGTATCAGGGATGCGCCGATCCATATAATTTGTTTGCCAAACCGCATAGAGAAGTCAAACGCACCATAATTAGCCTCCATGATATTAGCGGAATAGATATTCATCCAGCCAAAACCTAACATCACAATCCATAACAGGATAGAGAGCCAGTCAAGGTTCGCTACGACACTATTCCTCTGTACCATCATTGATCTGAATAATTTGAGTTGTATCTGTCACTGAACTATCCTTTTTCACAACGGGTGCTGCTGGTTGGACGAGTTGCATCACCCAATCCTGGTACCATTTCCTTTTGACCTCCCCGGTCAGATATTTTTCAATCATCAGGCTGGCAATCGGTGCAGCATAGGTTGTTCCAAATCCCTGGTTTTCAACATATACAGCAATAGCAATTTTCGGATCCTCCTTGGGTGCAAAAGCTATGAAAATGGAGTGGTCATTGCCGTGGGGATTTTCAGCCGTCCCGGTTTTACCACATACCGTAATTCCATCGATACGGGCATTTCTCGCTGTAGATCCTTTTCCTCCGTTGACAACAAGTTCCATTCCATCCACAATGGGGTCATAACATGAGGTATTAATTGAAGTATAGTGTTTTACCTGGTACGATTCGTCGATGCCTTCTTCCCCTTCAATCTGCTTGACCAGGTGTGGTGTAATATAATAGCCGCGGTTGGCCAGTGTAGCAGTCATATTGGCCATCTGGATGGGGGTGACAAGCAACTCACCCTGTCCGATAGCCAGTGAACGAATGGTGAGATAATTCCAGTGATCTTCCCCGTAGATCCTGTTAAAATATTCAGCAGTAGGAAGGTTACCATTCAGTTCATTGGTAAGTTCGATACCCAGGGGCTTCGTAAAACCCATGGAAAGGAGATGGTTGCGCCAGTTATCGTATGCTTTGGCCGTATTCGAGAATTTTGGATCCTGCAATATATTCTTCAATACATTGATAAAATATGTATTACAGGAGTTCTGTATGGCTCCAATAAGATCCAACGGGGTATCATGAAGGTGGCACGCTGTATGTATGTTTCCGACATAGAATCCATAATAGCAATAAAACTCGGTGCTTGTCGAGATGACCTGCTCCTGGAGACCAACGAGGCCCATGATGGTCTTAAATGTGGAACCGGGCGGGTACTGTGCCATCAGGGCCCTGTTAAACAGGGGATTCAGCGTGTCAGCAGCCAGCTTGCCAAACTCAACTCCTACATTTCTTCCAACCAGCAGATCAGGAAAATAGGATGGTGCGCTTACCATCGCCAGTACCTCCCCTGTACTGGGCTCTATAGCCACAATACTACCCACATAGGGAGACATCAGTCTTTCACCATACTGTTGGAGATCCATATCCAGTGTGGTAGTCAGGTTTTTACCTACTTCCACTGTCTCGTCCAGCCTTCCACCCTGATAAGGCTCAATGGTCTGGTTATGCACATCCTTCAGGTAAACTGTTTTCCCCTTTTTTCCCCTTAAATACTTTTCATATGCTTTCTCCACTCCTGATACACCGATATAATCACCTAGCTGGTAGTAGGGATTGCTGTCCAGTATTTCCTGGTCGACCTCTCCGACATATCCAAGTGCATGCGCTGCGATGGGGCTGGTATATTCCCTGAGGGTACGGGTCTGCACATACAACCCGGGAAACTGGAACATTTTTTCCTGAAGAAGTGCTGCATTTTCGTAGCTGACCTGTTTCATAAAAACCGACGGAACGAGGTTGGAATAGGATCTTGCCGTGGTCAGTCTTTTCGTTACGTCATCACGTGTGATTTTCAAAATCTTGCACAATTCAGTTGTATCAAAAGGTTCCAGCTGGTGTGGAATGACCATAATATCATAGGCAGCCTTATTGTATACCATGATTTTCCCATTACGGTCATAGATCAAACCCCTGGCGGGGTAGATGACCCTCACACTCTGGGCATTGCTCAGTGCATACTGTGCATAGGATTTGTCAACCACCTGGAGCTGGAAAAGGCGGACCAGGAATACCAGTCCCACCAGGATGATTGCAACAGAAAATACATACCTTCTGTCCCTGTACTGGTTCATCTACTTTCGGAATACAAAATACTGACTGAGTACTATTGTTGAGGTTGAGAGGATTGTACTCAAAATCACGCGGAGCAAGGTACTGAAAAAAAACTTCAGCTGGAACACCTCCAGGTAGAAGAGTGCCAGGTGATGGATCAATACAATAAGAACAGTATACTTGAGGAACCAGAGTAAACCATAATAGTGGATACGTGGGAAGGTATCAGGTTCGTATCCGTCCCTTGATGCAAGCAATCCTAACAGATAGGGGCGAACAAATGCCACCAGTACGGTGGCGGCAGTGTGCATGCCGGGGGTACCTGTGAACAGATCCATTGCCAACCCCAGTGCAAAACCGGACAACAGCTGGACCCATCGCGGGGTCTCAAAAGGCATTAAAAGAATGAACAGGAGATAGATATATGGAATCATATACCCGTTGATCATCACGTTGTCCATGACCAGCACCTGGAAGAGGATAACCACCACAAAACGGAAGATATTTCGGGCCAGGATATACATTATCTATAGGTTTCTTCCAGGTTCAACTGTTCTTCCTGCCTGTAATTCCGGATCACATTCACATGATACAGGCTCTGAAAATCGGTGAATAGTTCAATCTGTATATCATAGAAATTTCCCTTTTCAAGGGAAAATGATTTGATCCTGCCCACCTCGATCCCTTCAGGGAATATGGATGAAAATCCGCTGGTCATGATGGTATCCCCTACCCCCAGTTTAACATGAAATGGAATTTCTGTAAGTATGGCATACCGGGGAGAACCTCCTGTCCATTGGAGGATCCCTGCATAGTTGTTGGATTTAATCTTAGCACTTAATCTGAAATCCCTATTTATCACCGGGATAACTGTAGCGAAACTGGCGGAGCTTTCCAGAACGATACCCACCAGTCCCTGGTCGGAGATCACACCCATGTTCTTGAAAACTCCCTGTTTCTTCCCCTTATCAATGGTCAGATAATTATATTGTCTGAAAGTGGTGTTGTGAACAACATTGGATTGAACATAGTAGTAGTGATATTCCCCTTTTAATCCACCGATCACCGAGGCACTGTCAAGCCGGGATGAGATCAGATCAAGCCTGTTGCGCAGTTCCACGTTCTCTTCAACAAGACGCTCGTTAAGCTCTTTCAGCGAAAAATACTCCCTGGCACCATCCACTATGCTGTAGATGTATCCCGTCACCTGCCGGTTCAATCCCATTAGTTTGGATCTCTGGTAACCGCTTTCCCTCGTCATAAAGGTTATAGCAATTATTTCCAGTAACAGAAACAACAACAGGTTGGAGTACTTTTGAAAAAACCTGAGCAGTGTCCTCATAATCTATATGCAAGCCCGATCCTATCTCATAAGGAACGGGAACTTATCCACATTCCTTAGGGCAATCCCCGTTCCGCGGGCCACAGCCTGTAAAGGATCTTCAGCTATCAGGAAGGGGATAGATATTTTCTCTGCCAGTCTTTTGTCCAATCCCCGCAGCAGGGCTCCACCACCTGCAAGATAGATTCCCTTGGATACAATATCAGCGTACAATTCAGGCGGTGTCTGTTCAAGTACTGATAATATGGCGGTTTCAACTTTAGAGATGGACTTATCCAGACAGTGCCCGATCTCCTGGTAGGAAATGGGTATTTCGATTGGCAGCGCTGTCATCAGGTTGGGACCCCTGACATAAAAATCCTGAGGTGGATCATCCAGTTCAGGCAGGGCAGAACCAACCATAATTTTAATCTCCTCCGCGGTTCGTTCCCCAACCTTAATATTGTGCTGGTGCCTCATATAGGTCTGTATATCGCTGGTAAATCCATCGCCGGCCACCCTGATAGACTGATTACAGACAATGCCCCCCAGTGCAATCACAGCAATTTCTGTGGTTCCTCCGCCTATGTCCACAACCATACAGCCTTCAGGAGCCTCGACATCCAGCCCGATCCCTATGGCAGCTGCCATGGGTTCAAAGATCATATAGACATCACGGCCTCCGGCATGCTCAGATGAATCACGTACCGCACGACGTTCGACTTCGGTACTTCCCGATGGAATACATACTACCATCTTCAGAGAAGGGGTAAAGAGCCTCTTTTTGGTATTGATCAACTTGATCATACCCCTGATCATCAGCTCTGCAGCCTGGAAATCGGCGATCACGCCGTCCCGCAGGGGCCTTATGGTTTTAATATCCTCATGAGTTTTGCCATGCATCTGCCTGGCTTTTTCCCCGATGGCTATCAATTTACCTGTGTGCTGATCAATTGCCACGATAGAGGGTTCATTCACAACCACTTTATCATTATGAATAATGATCGTATTGGCAGTTCCCAGATCAATGGCAAGTTCCTGCTGGAATGAAAACAATCCCATATTATTTCTCTGTTATAGGTTTAATGTTTAAAATGTCTGATCCCGGTGAAAACCATGGTCATGCCATGAGCATCACAGAAATCAATGGAATCCTGGTCGCGTACCGAACCTCCGGGTTGTACCACGGCCCGGACTCCTGCTTTCTCTGCAATCTCGACACTATCTGCGAACGGGAAAAAAGCATCGGAGGCCATAACGGCGCCTTCCAGATCAAACTCAAAATGCAAAGCTTTTTCGATGCTCTGTTGCAGTGCATCCACCCGAGAGGTCTGTCCTACCCCTGAAGCTACCAGTTGCCTGTTTTTTGCAAGCACAATCGCATTGGATTTGGTATGCTTTACAATTTTATTGGCAAATACCAGGTCCTCCAGTTGTTCCGGAGTCGGCGCGGTCCTGGTGACTGGTCTCATATCGGTTTTTGTCTCAGTAGCAAGGTCGCGGTCCTGAACAAGTACTCCATTGAGCACCGAACGGACTGACTTATTTACAGGATCACTTTTCTTATGAACCAGGATGATCCTGTTTTTTTTCTGCTGGAGGATCTTTAAGGCTTCCTGGTGATAGGATGGAGCGATCGCCACCTCGAAAAAGATCTTGTTCATCTCCTCGGCTGTCTTCACATCAACCTCCCTGTTGGTGATCAGTACTCCTCCGAATGCTGAAACCGGGTCACCGGCCAGTGCATCTTTCCAGGCATCGGTCAGCCTTTTCCTTGTGGCAAGCCCACAGGCATTATTGTGCTTAAGGATTGCAAAGGTGGTTTCCTCAAATTCAGCTATCAGGCTGACAGCCGCATCAATATCCAGCAGGTTGTTGTATGAGATCTCCTTTCCGTGCAGCTGGTTGAAAAGCTTATCCAGGTCCCCGAAAAAGAGTCCATCCTGGTGTGGATTCTCACCATAACGGAGTGTTCTTGAAGATTTTTCACTGATTTTCAGAGCGGTCATCTGGTCTCCGTCGAAAAACTTAAAAATTTCAGAGTCATAATGGGACGAGACATTGAATGCCTGTGTGGCGAAGGATTTTCTATCTTCAAGGGTGGTTGCACCTTTACCTGTATTGAGCAATGTATACAGCGCATCATACTGTGCGCGTGTGGAGACCACCAGAACATCCCTGTAATTCTTGGCTGCTGCCCTGATCAGGGAGATCCCTCCAATATCAATTTTCTCAATGATCTCCTGGTCCGTGGCACCCGACCGGACAGTATCCTCAAAAGGATAAAGGTCCACGATGACTAGGTCAATTTCAGGGATCTGGTACTCCTCAAGCTGTTCCAGATCGCCGGGTATCTCTCGCCTAGACAGGATACCACCGAAAACTTTGGGATGGAGTGTCTTCACACGGCCCCCCAGGATGGTGGGGTAGGAGGTGAGATCCTCAACGGCAGTAACCGGGATCTTGAGTGCTTTAATAAACTTCTGTGTACCACCTGTGGAATAGATGGAGATCCCCAGTTCATGCAGTTTATTTACAATGGGTTCAAGTCCCTCCTTGGAGAAAACTGAGATGAGTGCACTCTTAATTGGTTTACTGGTGGTCATTGGTTTATTGGATAGTTCTTCCTACTTTTAACTTTCTTTGCAAAAGAAAGAGTTTCCGGTGACATAAAGAAGTCAAAACGCAACAATTTATTAATGGTTATCATTCGTTTAGTTTGGGAGAGTTTGATCATGGCCATCCAGTCGGTTATCGTTAACCGTCTCAGGGCGATGCTTTCCCTGCTGGGAATAACGATTGGAATTTTCGCTATCATAGCTGTATTTACTATTGTTGACTCACTTGAAACCAATATTCGTGAGAGTGTAAACTCTCTTGGAAGTGATGTCATATATATTGAAAAATGGCCATGGGCACCTGAAGAGGGGGAGGAATTTGCCTGGTGGAAATATATGAACAGGCCGCTTGTTAGCCTCGATGAGTATGAGTTTATCAAGGAGAAGAGCCGATATGCAGAGAATGTATGTTTCATGTCTGCAGTGGGCCGGCGGATCGAGTACAAGAATAACAATGTGGAGGGGGCTGCAGTTTTTGGCGTAACCGATGGCTTCCAGAATATCAGATCATTCGAGATGGCCGAGGGCAGGTATTTTTCTCCCATTGAAGCAAAGGCAGGCCGGAATGTGGTGGTCATAGGAAGCAAGATCGCACAGGAGCTTTTCCAGGGGATCAATCCGATAGGAAAATTTATCGAAATAATGGGGCGAAAGGTGATGGTTATAGGTGTACTTGAGAAGGAGGGAAAAGGAACATTCGATGCCTTTATCCTGGATGAAGTGGCCATTCTTCCCCTGGAATATTACAGGGGGTTTATTGATATAAAGAACGAAATGGCAAGTCCGCAGATCTGGGTACAGGCCAAACGAAAAGTGAGTGTGGAGGAGCTTACATTCGAGTTAACCCAGTTATTGCGCTCATACAGAAGACTTCAGCCCTCCGATGAGGATAACTTTGCCCTCAACCAGACCAGTATTATCAACAACCAGCTGGACCAGCTTTTTGCTGTTCTCAAGATCGCAGGTTTTTTTATTGGAGTTTTCTCCATCATTGTGGGGGGATTCGGGATTGCCAATATCATGTTTGTTTCGGTTAAGGAACGAACCCATATTATCGGGATCCAGAAAGCAGTGGGGGCCAAGCAGTACTTCATTCTCCTGCAATTTCTCTTTGAATCCGTTATGTTGTCCCTTGCAGGCGGAATCATTGGATTGACGATTGTATTTATTGGTGCCACAATTATTACCCTGTCGGGTAACTTTACAGTAACCCTGACCCTGCAGAATATTCTCCTGGGTGTAGGGCTGTCGAGCGGGATCGGACTGATCAGCGGCATATTCCCTGCGTGGCAGGGTGCAAGGATGGATCCGGTCGTAGCGATCAACAGCTCATTCTGATCATCCGGTCACATAAACGCGCCATAAAGTAGCCTGCCCATCAGGAAATAGATAAACAGTCCCATGATATCATTCATAGTGGTTATAAAGGGCCCGGTGGCAAGAGCCGGATCAATTTTCAACCGGTTCAGGAACAGGGGGATCATGGTTCCGAAAAGAGCCGCAAACATGATGACCACCAGGAGTGATGAGCTGACGGTAAAAGTAAGGGCGAGGTTGTGATTGATAAAGAAATTATACAGAAACAGGATAGTCGCCAGTATGAGACCGTTCATCAGTGCCACAACCACCTCCTTTCCCAGTTTACGGATTGTACTCTCCAGTCCGAGGCTGTTGCTGGCAATGCCCTGTACGATGATCGCCGATGACTGGATCCCCACATTACCTGCCATGGCAGCTATAAGCGGGATAAAAAAAGCCATTTCCGGGTTGATCTGGATATCTTCCTCGAACCTGCTGATTACACCGGACACCACTATACCTCCCAGCAGCCCGATGATGAGCCAGGGGAGCCTGGCACGGGACAGGCGGGCAGGAGAGTCAGTGGTTTCCACATCGGTCGTAATACCGGAAGCCAGCTGGTAATCCTTTTCAGCTTCATCCCGGATCACATCCACCACATCATCAATGGTGATCCTTCCCATCAACCTTCCAATGGAATCTGTAACAGGAAGTACTATCAGGTCATACTTTTCCATGATCTGAGCGACCTCCTCCGAATCGGTATCCGTCCTGACGGACCGGATATCAGCTTCATAAATATCCTTAACCTTACTTGATGCACTGGCCAGCAACAGGGCTTTAAGGGAGAGAACACCCAGGAGCACATTTTCATCGCTGACCACATAGATATAATAGATCTCATCGAGATCCGCCGCCTGCTTTCGCATTTCCCTTATGCAGGTGGTCACTCCCCAGTTTTCGTTTACCCGGATCAACTCCTTGGCCATCAGTCCGCCTGCTGAATCCTCATCGTAACCCAGAAGGTCGACAATATCGCCAGCCTGATCCACATTATCGATATGGAGCAGTACTTCCTGCTGCTTCTCCTCTGCGAGGTCGCCGATCACATCAGCGGCGTCGTCGGAATCCATATTATCGATAAAATGGCTTGCAATTATTTCTGAGGGAAGTGCCTCCAGGAATGACTCCCTCTCATCCTCTTCCAGTTCCACCAGTACATCCGAGGCTTTTTCGGGATCCAGGAGCAGAACCAGGTAAGTGATCTCCTCCAGCGAAAGGTTTTCATACATTTCAGCAATATCGGCCGGGTGGAGCTGCTCCAGTTTTTCAAGGGCGGCGCCGTCATCCTTTTTTTCAATAATGGAACGCAGTTCATTGATATAATCACGGGTCAGCAAATTGCTCATAGCTCTTTCTTTAGTTGGGATTGTATCCAGCTCGTCAGTTCAATAAATTCCGGAACGCCAAGTTGTTCAGGACGTTTGGATAGAAGATCGAAATCACTATCTAAATTTAACAAAATAGATTTTACAGAGTTTCTGATCATCTTCCTTCGCTGGTTAAAAGTGGTTTTCACCAGCCTGAAAAATAGTTTTTCATCACATGGCAGTCTATCCGTACTGTTCCTGGAAAGCCTGATTACACCTGAAGTGACCCTGGGAGGAGGGAAAAACGAGCCCGGCTTTACAGTGAACAGGTACTCGATATGATAGTAGGCCTGTAACAAAACACTTAGAATGCCATACTCCCTGGAACCGGGGGGAGAGGCGATCCTTCCGGCCACCTCTTTCTGGATCATACATACGACTGATGGGATACGATCCCGGTAATCGAGTACCCTGAAAAAGATCTGGCTGGAAATATTATAGGGAAAGTTGCCAATGACGTGGAACGGACCGGTAATATAGTCATCAAAAGCCATCTTCAGAATATCATCTTCAATTACCTGATCATTCAGCTCCGGCCATTTCTGTCTCAGATACATTACCGATTCAGGATCGATTTCCACAGGCAGAAGATGGATCTTTTTTTCAAGCAAGAATCCGGTAAGTATCCCGGTACCCGGACCAACCTCGACAACGGTTTCACCGCTGTTTACATCCATGGCCTCTACAATTCTCCCGGCTATGGAGGGATCGGTCAGGAAATGTTGACCAAGATGTTTTTTGGGTCGTACCATCGGTGACCAAAGTTAAAATGATTTAGGTACTTTTGCCTATTAAATATTGAGCTGACATGACTAAACTCAAGAATCCCTATGCAAGTTTCCCGGGACACAACTGCTTTGGCTGTAACCCGGACAATCCATCAGGACTGCATATGGAGTTTATTAAAGAGGGGGACGAAATTGTATGCAAGTGGGAGCCCGATCAGCATTTCCAGGGATTCCATGACATGCTTCACGGAGGGATCCAGGCAACCATGATGGATGAAATTGCCAGCTGGGTGGTGCTGGTGATCCTGGATACAGCAGGGGTAACCTACCAGTTGAATACCCGGTTCCGGAAGCCCGTCTACATTTCAAAGGGTGCCATTACCATCAGGGCCAGACTGGTTCGCCAGCAAAAAAGGATTGCGGAAATTGAGGCTCGCATATTTGACGGTAACGATGTACTCTGTTCCGAAGGCCAGGTAAACTATTTTATTATGCCCCGCAACAAAGCTGTCGAGGAGTTGCATTACCCGGGGAAAGAGGCTTTTTTGAAGTAGAAGGTTATGAAATACGATTTTGATTCGGTTATCGACAGACGGGGGACAAACAGTGTCAAATATGATTTGACGGGCACGCTGTTCGGGAGAGATGATGTGCTGCCTATGTGGGTGGCGGATATGGATTTCCCGGTACCCGGATTCATACTGGATTCTATCAGGGAAAGGCTGAATCACCCTTTCCTGGGTTATACTTTCCGTTCGGACCGTTTTGCTCAAAGTGTAACAGCCTGGCTTGACAGGAGGCACTCATGGAAGGTGGACACTCAAACTGTCGGGTTCAGTCCGGGAATCGTTCCGGCTCTCAATATGTGCGTGATGGAGTTCACCGGTCCGGGCGACCGTGTGGTTGTACAACCCCCGGTTTATTTTCCGTTTTTTTCCGCAATTACCAATCATGGGAGGGCGCTGGTACATAACCAGCTTGTAATGAGGGATGGCAGGTATGAGATGGACCTGGATCATCTTGAGAAGCTTTTCAGGGAGGGAGCGAAGTTGTTCTTCCTCTGTAATCCGCATAATCCCGTGGGGAGGGCGTGGTCACAGCTAGAACTGCAGCAACTGGCCTCCCTTTGTATCAAATATGACGTACTGGTGATCAGTGATGAGATCCACTCGGACCTGCTTTTGTTCGGGAACCGGCACATCCCGCTGGCATCCCTCGGAAAGGAGATCGCGGACCGGACCCTTACCTGTATGGCCGCCAGTAAAACATTTAACCTTGCAGGGCTTTACACTTCAGTGATGATTGCCACCAATCCGGACCTTAAAAAAAGGTACGACAGGATCCTGGATACAGTTCATGTCGGAGGCGATAATATCCTGGGACAGGTAGCTCTTCAGGCAGCTTATCAGGAAGGGGATGAGTGGCTCGGCCAGCTGATTGCGTATCTTGAATTGAACTATACGTCGTTCTGCTCTGTTCTGAATGAAGCAGTACCCGGCCTGGTTATATCTCCACTGGAGGCCACCTACCTGGCCTGGCTTGATTTTTCCTTTATGCAGCTGAATGACAAGGCGCTCAGGGAATTTATCATTCACAGGGCCGGCCTTGGTTTGAACGATGGTCCCATGTTCGGTCCGGGCGGAACACAGCATATGCGTTTGAATATTGCAGCACCCCGCAAGATTCTGCTGGAAGGGGCCGGTCGACTGGCAGCTGCAATACAGGAGGCGTAATCTTTTCGTATATTGTTTGAGTTATTGGGGTACTTAACCATATGCAAATGAAGGTCAGGTTTTCTTTCACGATAAAGATACTTTTACCTTACCTGGTGTTTGCACTCATGTTTTTCTTTGTTTTTCTTGTTGAACTTCGAAGGGGGCAATCTCTGGAGGCCTGGATGTCTTTTACTGGCCTTGTGCTGGCAATACTTTTTGGGAGAACTATTGAAGGAGATAGAGTCCCTTCGTAAAGAATCAACCTGATCCTCTTTCCTTCCTATGTCACTTATGAAACAATCAATTGTGCCAAAATGACACAATGAATCCCCATGCATATGACATATTGACAGTATTACTGGTGATTTTATTGATTGGTACATGATTTGACCTATAGATCTCAGTAGTTGAGAACTCAAATCAAAAACAAATTAAATAGGAGGAATAAACAATGTTAGCAAGAATTAACAGAAACTATGTACCCGCTTACTGGGATGATTTTTTCAATGACGGTTTTTTCAATCAACTGAACAGTGCGACCAGTAACAGTAACATACCGGCCGTGAATGTTTCAGAGGATGAGAGTGGATACACCATTGAGGTAGCAGCTCCGGGACTCAGCAGGAAAGACTTCAATCTGGAGGTTGATGATGATATACTGACCATTTCAACAGAGCAAAAGGAGAGCAAGGAAGAGAAGAAACAGAACTACCTGCGCAAGGAATTTAACTACCATTCATTCAAGAGGAGTTTCAGGCTTCCCGAAACCGTTGATCAGGAGAAGATCAGGGCGACTCATGAGTCTGGTATCCTGACACTGAGTTTGCCCAGGAAAGAGGAAGCAATTCAGAATGCTCCCAGGCAGATCGCAGTAGAGTAGAACAGTTAAAAGTACTCAATTGTGAGTGTAGAGTTAGGTTAGTTGGTTGAGGCAGGGACCGTATCAGGTTCCTGCTTTTTTTTGTACCTCATTTTTCCCCAGGTCATCACGATGACGCCAATGATGGTGATGATCCCGCCTACCAATTGGAGAACCTCCGGTAATATGGAGAGGTAGATAATGGAACCCACAAGGACAAAAAGGCTTCTTGTGGACTGTATGATCATGGTCCGGGATGCTTCAATGTAACGCAGCGCGGAGTATTGAGTAAAACCGGTGAGAAACGGTCCAAGGAGTGAACCGATCGCCATGTTCATGGCAGCTCTCCCGGAGATCCTGAAACTCTCATGGCGGATCAGCATCGCGGCCACAGCGAATACAAAAATGACGAGAACCCTGTTCAGGGTCAGTATGCCAGGGTGTATATCCCTTATCCTGCTTTTGGCAATAATGATACTGACGGATGAAAATACAGATGAGACCAGGATCCACCCGGATCCTTTTCCAAAAAATTCAGCAATGGTGGTGTTCCTGGTATAGGTAATCAGGATAACGCCTGCGATGGTCAGTATGATACCAACGGCCTCCACAGCATTGAAACGATCTCCCAGGAACCGGATTCCCAGTATGGTCACAAAAATGGGGGTGAGGTTTGAGAGAAATGAAATGGTCGTGGGATTTTCAGCCAGGTGGATGGCGAGGAATAAAAGACTGGCAGCTCCCAGTTCAAGGAACCCGATGAGGGCAAGCGTAAGTCTAGAGGCCCTGTTCAGTAAGGGTATTTTTTTGATGATCCCAACAATAGCCAGGAAGGGGACGATCCATATGATAGCGAACAAGAACCAGTAGAACTGGAACTGGAAGTAATTCACTTCAAGCAGTGCAGCTTTAGAGAATACATAGACGTTGGCCATGCCCAGGGTGGCAATAAAAGCCAGTGATATTCCTTTAACAGTTGGATTGAGGTTTGGAAAAATATCTTTCACTGGTAATTATCTATAAATATTATTGGTCAGTTAAACTTACCGGACGTTTCATAAGAATAAAAAAACCGGGCTTAAACCCGGTTCTTTAACATAATTCAGAGTAAATTGTTTAAAGCCTTGCTTTGATCCTGGCGGTTTCCTCTTCAAATCCGGGTTTTTCAAGCAGTGCAAACATATTTTTCTTATAAGCTTCAACCCCGGGCTGGTTGAATGGATTGATACCCAGCATATATCCGCTTATCCCGCATGCATTCTCGAAAAAGTAAAGCAGCTGGCCCAGCCACCTTTCATTAAGTTTTGGAATGGTGATCCTCATATTGGGAACGTCCCCGTCCAGGTGGGCCAGGATGGTACCCAGTTCGGCCATTTTATTCACATGATCGATGTGCTTTCCCTGCAGGTAGTTCAGCTGGTCAAGATTGGCGGGATCACCTGGGACAGTCACCTGGTGATCGGGGTGTTCCACACTGATAACAGTTTCAAACAGGGCCCTTTCACCCTCCTGGATATACTGACCCATGGAGTGCAGGTCCGTTGAGTTGTCCACAGCGGCCGGAAAGATTCCTTTTCCTTCTTTTCCTTCACTCTCACCATATAGCTGTTTCCACCATTCCGACAAGTAATGCAGTTTATTCTGGTAGTTGACCAGAAGTTCGATCTTCTTTCCGGAACGGTAGAGCGCGTTGCGTGTGACTGCATAGAGGGCAGCAGGATTCTCTTCAAATGCGTTCGAGGGATCACATCTCCGGCTCATTTCCAGTGCCCCGGATATGAGTTCCCTGATATTCACTCCACAGATGGCCAGCGGGATCAATCCAACAGGGGTCAGAACTGAAAATCTTCCCCCTACGTCATCCGGTATCACATAACTGCGGTATCCCTCCTCATCGGCCAGCTGCCTGAGGGCTCCCTTACTGGAGTCGGTAACAGCTACGATCCGGTACCTGGCCTCCTCTTTTCCAACCTTCTTTTCAAGGTGGTTTTTCAGGATCCTGAAGGCAAGAGCCGGTTCGGTGGTTGTTCCGGATTTGGAGATGACCACAATGGTATAACTGTACTCATCCAGCAATTCAAGTAACTCATGCATATAATCTTCACCGATGTTCTGACCTGCAAACAGCATATGGGGTGCTTTTTGTACCTTCCTGAGCTGTGAAAAATTATGCGCCAGCGCATCATTCACGGCACGTGCACCCAGGTAAGAACCACCGATTCCGACTACAACCAGGAGTTCTGTTTTTTCCTTCAGTCCTGAGGCTGCTTTTTCGATAGCGGTAATTTGCCCGTCGGTTATCCCGGAAGGCAGATGAAGCCATCCCAGGAAGTCATTTCCTGCGCCGCTACCCTGGTAGAGAGCATGTTGAGCCTCCTTACCTTTCTTTGATAGAAGATCGATCTCTGCCGATGGTATGAAATCATATACCCTTGAAATATCCAGATGTAATTGTTCCATTTTTGATGTTCTGAGAGGGGATTTATAATGAGCCCAAATGTAAACAAAATTCTTACTTTTTGGCTCAAAATGCTATCTTCGCCTGACTGTGTTTAAAACTTGCATCCCATGAAACAATTCTCAGTTTTTCTTTTTACTATCCTGATTTCTTCTTCGCTCTATTCCCAGAAAAGGGGAGTGGAATCCATTAGCAGGCACGACCTGAAAATGCATTTGCAATTTCTTGCTTCAGATGAGCTGGAGGGGCGTGAAACAGGTGAACCCGGCCTGCAGATAGCAGCCAGGTATCTGGCCGTACAGGCTGAGCAACTGGGTCTTCAACCAGTTGACCCGGACATGTACTATTTGCAACCTTATAAGATAGCAGAGAAAAGCTATGACCGGGGAAAGAGTATGATTACCATCACCGGTACAGATGGTATGGTTTCTGTGAACAATGATCCCTTTTATATGTTGCCGGCCCCCGGAGGGGATCAAGCGCTCATTGAGGGAGAGGTGGTGTTTGCCGGCTACGGGATCAACGATGAGGAGCATGGATATAATGATTTTGAAAATATCGATATACAAAACAGGATCGTTTTGTTTATGAACCGGGCTCCCCTTAATGAAGAGGGTACGGAAGCCCGCTTTGATAATGAAAAGTGGAGCGGGATACAGAATTTCCAGTATAAAATGGCATATATCTTCTCCCAGCATCCGAAAGCCGTATTGATGGTAATGGACCCCAAGTCGGGCATGAATTCAATTGAAGATGTTAATCCTGCTATTGCCGGGTATCTCGGCAGATCCAGAACACTGAAATCAGAAGAGGAAGAACCGGAAGCCGCCCCCGGAAACCAGCCTGGGATCGTGCTGATTCACCGCAATGTGGCTGATAAGCTGCTGGCTACCGCAGGAAGGAACCTGAAGGAGCTGCAGCTGGATATAGACCGGAATTTTACACCTCAGTCATTTTTTCTGGAAGGTGCCGGTTTGAAGATCCAGCTTGTCATGAAGAGTACTGACCTGGAGGTAAATAATGTCTTTGGCATGATTGAAGGGAGTGATCCGGTTCTGAAGAATGAAGTGGTGATCTATCTGGCACACTATGATCACCTGGGGACCGATGGGATGGGTGGTGTTTTTAATGGTGCCGATGATAATGGTTCAGGAACCGTAGCATTACTGGAGATTGCTGAAGCGTTTATGAAGGAGAAGAAAGCTCCTAAAAGAAGTATCGGGATACTCTGGGTATCAGGCGAGGAAATTGGACTGTTTGGATCACAGTACTTTGCTGACCATCCCCTGATCCCACGTGAAAGGATAGCGGCCGTGATCAACCTGGATATGGTGGGACGGACCAGGATGAGGGAGGATGAGCTGAGCACCCGTTCCGGTCTGACCATACAGGCGGGCGATTCGGTGAAGGTCCTCGGGGGACTTCAAAGCAAGGTGTTGATGGATATCAACGAGCGGTCGCTGGAGGAGGCGAGCCTTATTGGCAACTATATATACAACAACCTGACGGATCCTAACCGTTATTTTTTCCGCAGCGACCATTACAGCTTTGCCAGTAAGGATATTCCGGTACTGGCCTATTCAACAGGAACTCACCGTGATTACCATCTGGTTAGCGATGTGGAAGAGGCCATTGATTATGAAAAATACGTGAAGGTGACCCGCTTATGCTATATTACCGGGTTTAATGTAGCGCAGTACAATGGCCCCATCGAGGTGGACAATCCTTTGTCAACCTGGTAGTCTGATTACAGAGGCTGGAGATAGATGTTCCTGAATTGCAAGGGGCCACCTTCCGATTGAAGCGCAATATTTCCATTGGATGGGACCATATCAGTTCCCCTGTTTTGCAGTTTGCCGTTGACAATAACCTCCAGTTCACCACCCAGCGAGGTAATTTCATAAATATTCCATTCGCCGGCAGGCTTTTCACTGCTCTCCCCGAGTTTTGGAATTGAGAGGTATCTGCGCTCATCTGAAGTAACCATATAGGTGGAATCCTGGACCGTAATAGTCGCTCCTTTTCCCATCAGTACGATGTCACCTGCGCTCCCGGCTTTTAGCTGACACTCCACACAGTGGGGAAAGACGATCTCCTTTCCCTGAACATTGACAAGAACTCCACTGTTTGCAGGTTCTTCGGTCCAACGCCATTCAATGTGAAGTTTATAGTTGCTGAAAGACTCTTTGGTGCGGATATATCCGAATGGATTCCCAAGGGTATTTAGCACGCCATCCTCTATATAAAAGAGCTCGCCGGGTGCCACCTCATCATTGCTTACGATTATGTTCCAGTTATCAAGGTCAGTTCCGTTGAAGAGTTCGATTGTATTATCTGTGTTACAGGAGAGCACAAGTAAGGAAAGGCACAGGAATATAAAAGAAGTTACAAGTGTTTTCATAGAAAAAAGGTTTCAGTCTTATTGGATTAGAAATGACAATGTATAAAAAATCCCCCTATTTCAGTAAACCTCCGGGATAAAGGTCTGTTCCGAAAGCGGAGGCCTGACATACCCCTCCATGGTGATAGTCGGGAGCTCCAGCTTTTTATATTTGATCTCTTTGTAGGGGATCATGGAGAGGAGGTGGTGGATGGTATTAAGCCTGGCCCTTCTTTTATCGTCGGCATTGACCACATACCAGGGTGCGGTTTTAGTATCGGTATATGCGAACATCTCATCCTTGGCTTTGCTGTATTCGATCCACCGGCTCCTTGCCTCCAGGTCCATGGGACTGAACTTCCAGCGTTTCAGCGGATCAGCAATCCTTTCCCTAAACCTTTTCTCCTGTTCTTCATCACTAACTGAGAACCAGTATTTTATAAGTATGATCCCTGAATGGATCAACATCTCTTCAAACCGTGGACAGGAACGCAGAAATTCCCAATACTCCTCCTCTGTACAGAATCCCATCACATGTTCCACACCGGCTCGGTTGTACCAGCTTCGGTCAAACAGGACAATCTCCCCCTCAGCGGGAAGCTGCGCTACATAGCGTTGAAAATACCATTGGGTTTTCTCACGGTCGGTGGGCACCCCAAGTGCGACCACCCGGCAGACCCTTGGATTCAGGCGTTGGGTAATACGCTTTATCACACCTCCCTTTCCTGCAGCATCCCTGCCTTCAAAAATAACGACAACCCGCAGGTTCTTAGCTTTTACCCAATCGTGTAGTTTGACCAATTCAAGTTGCAGATGTTCCAGCTCTTTAAAATAGAATTTTTTGCCAAGCTTGGACACGGTGGAACCATTGCTGGCCAGTTCATCCTTTTTATGTTTGGGATCTTTACTCATAATGCATGGTGGTATATGAGTAAATGTAAGAAAAATAGGATATGATTCAATGCATTTAACCCGGACGAAATGGTATAGCCTTCGTGTTATTTTGCTTTGCAGGCGACGCTGGTAATCGATGAGGCTACAAGTGCGTTGTATTCTTCATGCAGCTTCCTGGCCGCCTCTTCAGAACCTTCCTGTACTACCAGTGCATTCCACCATTTGACTGACTCCGGGCTCCATTGTCCTTCAGTATCGTCAGGTCCATTCTTTAGTTCAAGGGTAACCACCAGATCGTATTTCCCTGATTTAAACCAGTATGTAACTGGTATGGGTGTCCCGGCTACCTCCGAGGCGGACTCAAATTTCTGAATGATCGCTTTTGCGGTTTCAACCGTACCGGGTTTATAGTCGATCACTGTGATAGAGTGCCATAAAAGGTTGCTATCGGTTGAGGGGACTGGCTCATCCTGTAGAGCAAAAAGATGCACACTGGCAAGCAGTGCAGCAATGAAGATGAAGTACTTTTTCATGACAGATAGATTTGCGCTTGATTATAATCTTAGGAACATAAATTAGTGAAAATTGTTCGAGACAGCAAGTAAGCTGAAGTAAAAAAAAGGGACAGTCAGAATTCAGCTCTGCCCCGGGAAATCAATGGTGCCAAAAAGGCGATCGCCAGCGTCACCGAGACCGGGAACAATATATCCGGATTCGTTAAGACCATCATCCAGTGCTGCCAGAAAAACAGGCACATCCGGATGATCCTTGCTGATCCGTTCCACTCCTTCCGGGGCTCCTACAATACAGACCAGCTTCAGATCTTTTGCTCCTTCTTCCTTTAACTTACCCAGGGTGGAGCTGGCACTTCCTCCGGTAGCCAGCATCGGATCCAGTACAAATACAACGGCCTTTTTCATCCGATAGGGAAACTTGGCATAATAACTTATCGGTTCAAGGGTTTCATGGTCGCGGTACATACCCACATGACCTATCTTTGCGGTGGGAACCAGCCTGGTTATCCCGTCCACCATACCCAATCCTGCCCTGAGTATTGGAATGAGAACTATATCCTTCGCCAGTTTACTGGTCATACAACGCATTAAAGGGGTTTCAATTTCCGTTTTACGTATTGGAATATCCCTTGTTATTTCATATACCATTAAACCTGCGATCTCGTTTACAATTTCTCGAAACTCTTTGGTGCCGGTGTGCCTGTTACGAATCTGTGCCAGTTTATGCTGGATCAGCGGGTGGTCAATGAGGTGATACATGGCAACTACTGTTTAAAGACCGAGGGATCTGTTACTCTTTCTCCATCCCGGAAAGCTGCCACGAAAGCCATCTTAAATCCTGAGTTCAGGCATTGGATCCTGAAGGCGTTTGCCTCTTCCAGCGATTCGAATTCCCCGACTGTGATCCTGTATGAACCCATATAATAGTATTCGTAGGTATTGTATCTCATTCCCTCTATAAATACGATCGGGAAGCTGTTTTCATACAGGCTGGATATGATCTGAACCCTGAAAATCACTTTACCCGGTTCTATGTTTACCCTGGGCCTGGTTTCTGCTGTGTTAACCCTAGGCCTGATTTCTTCTGCATTCTGTGACCTGCCCGCGGAGACTTGCTGTGGTGCAGGCTCGGCTATCTGCTGCAGGATCCTGGAAATATCCCTGGCTGCGCCCTCTAAGATTCCTGATTCCTCAATTGCAGCCTCGTTGAGTTTGGCCCTGATGGCCAACCCGGATGTACCCGATGACGGGACCCTGGAGAACAGAGCCATCCTGTTCCCGGGGTGAATAGAAAATCCCAGTTCGTCCTGGGGACTATTTATTGATTTTCCCAGGTTTCGTGGCAATCCCCACTCCTTACCGTTAAATGGACAGATATAAATATCATAACCTCCATATCCTGAATGGCTTGTGGAAGAAAACAGAAGATTGTTATGACTATCGAGGAACGGGAACCATTCGTGACCGCTTGAATTTATAGATTCTCCCAGGTTAATGGGTTGTGACCACCCTGATCCAGTTTTTCTCGTTACAAACAGGTCCAGTCCGCCGCTGGTAGGGAGCCGGTCAGAAGAAAAGACCATCATTGAACCATCTGATGCAATTGTTGGGTGGAGATACCTGAATGAATCGGCGGTAAAAGGGAGTTGCCTTATATCCGATACATTGTCCCCTTCGATTGACATTTCAAATATCTTTTCCTCGAAAAGGTTTTCTTCAATCCAGATGGACCTGGAATAATATCCCCCGTTGTAACTGGCATTAAATGAGAAAGCTGCCGGCGAGCATGAAAACTCTTTATTACTGAACAGTGGGTGGCTTTCATTCAGATCCGGGTGGTCCATCTCTGTCAGGAACGTTGTCTCCGTGCCCGGGTTTAAAAAAATAATATTATTCTGGTAAAACGCCACATCATAACAGGGTCCTGTTAAATGCAGATCCAGGGTATCCAGTTGAATCCAGGAACCCGGCTGTTGAGAACCGGCAATATACTCTTGAGAATCGGATGGAGCAACCAGGAGAAGTGACCAGATTGTAAGCAGGTATGATATAACCACACTCATTTGAACAAGATGATTAGTATTCTGTTAACTGAAATAGAACACAGATATGATCAAAGATATAAGAATTTATAATTACCGTTCAATTAAATAGTTATGCATTTGAAATTTTTTATTGA